>OLQV01000584.1_pt1 | contig 31877 bp, 25 predicted proteins | sample 1672371 | NCBI WGS metagenome assembly OLQV01 (sample SAMEA3136676, study PRJEB25190) | human gut metagenome
CAAAGAAGCTGTAATAGATGGTGGATGCCAGAGGGATCAGCTGGAATACCGCGAAAATGAGAAAGAACGGTGCGATGAAGATGTAGCCCCATTTCGCGTAGCTGATCGACCCTTTCTTTTTTGTTTTCTCTCCCATGTGACTGCCTCCTGACGGGTGTTCCAGGAAAAAAGGGAGCGGGCGGGGCACTGCGCCCGGCCCGCCCCCCTGATCTCAGTTGTGTGCGAGTGCGTCTGCCTTATGCGGGCCAGACAACGTCGGTCAGCTCCGGATACTTCTCCTTGATGGCGGTCTCGAAGTTTGCCTTTGCGGTATCTTCATCCACGTTGCCGGTGAAGTAATCCTTGAAGGCGGTCTGGAAGCTCTCGTTCAAGCCCTGGTCATACGGGCCGGCGTTGGACATGTCGATCTTCTTGGCTGCCTCTGCGAACAGCGCGATGTGGTTCTGGCCGCCCAGGAAGTCGGACTTGTAATCGCTGCTGGCGATCTCTTCCATGGCCTTTTCGTTGTTGGTGTAGTCCTGGGTATCCAGGGTGATCTGCTTCATGATGGCTTCATCGCAGGTCAGCTTCTGCATGACATCCTTGATGGTGTCGAGGTTGTCGCTGCCGGCTGCGCCGCAGATCCAGGTGCCGCCCCAGTAGTACGGCTGGGGGCCTTCGCAGACTGCGTAGTCGCCGTAGATGCCGTTGCCGACCTCTTCCTTGCCGCCCTCAGAAGTAGGCGTCTCCAGAGAGTTGCCCAGCAGGGTGAAGTTGATGCCCCAGGTGGAGTAGAAGAAGCCGAAGACCTTGCCGTTGGGGCCCTGGTCGGAGGCCCACTGGCTGTCCCACAGGCTGGACTTGTTGTTGTAGCCCTTGTCGGTGTACTCCTTGGTCTGATCGACCCACTTCATGATGTTCTCATCGACGGTGACGGTGGTGCCGGTGACCCAGGGCGCTGCCACGTTGTTGGAGAAGGTGCGGTATGCGTCATCGAAGCCGGACAGCATCTTATAGCCCTTGGCGGATGCCTGTGCGGCGACGTCGTTGAACTTGTCCCAATCGGACAGGTAGGTCTGGACTTCGGTGGGATCATCGGTGCCCAGAACATCCTTTGCGATGCTGCGACGGTATGCAAACAGGCCCGGCGTCGCCTGCCAGGTGGTGCCGCGCTGGCTGCCATCGACGGTGACGATGTCCTTGGTGTACTGATACTGACCCGCCAGGTCGGCGTCAGTCAGGCCGATGTCCTTCTTGACATCCAGAACGTAATCGGAATCGACATACTTCAGCGCGTAGTCGGCCTCGATCAGGAAGATATCGATCTTATCATCATCGGCTGCGGAGTCCTGGCTCAGCAGGGCCTCGTCCAGCTTGTTCTGATAGTTGTTGTTCTCGTTGGCATTGATGGTCCACTTCACGGTCGTGCCATCCTTCAGGGTGGTGGTGGACTTATCCGATGCGATGGCGGAGACTTCGGGGTAATAATCGTTGAAGCGGCTCTGGAATTCGTCGTTCCAGCACCAGATGTTCAGAACCTTGCCCTGTGCGGCAGGCTCGGCTGCGGCAGAAGAAGCGGCTGCAGAGGAGGCTGCGGTCGAGCTGGCAGTGGAAGAACTGCCGCCGCATGCAGAAAGCGCTGCGGTGATGGCGACTGCACCAGAAGCGACCAGGAAATTACGACGCGAAATCTTTCTCATAGTAGAAAACCTCCTTCAATGGTTCTCATGCAAACGAAATCCGATTTGTTTTATCAAAGCTCCGGTCCGCCCGGAGCCGAGGAACTACGTTTGGGCCGGTCGGCCGACGGAGTCGCCTTCCAGCAGCTTGCCGGTCACGAGCAGCTGCTCGGCCAGTGTCACACGCGGGTGCTCGATCATCTGCACCAGCTTGTCTGCGGCGGTGCGCCCCAGCATCATGGTGTTCTGCTGGTAGGTCGCCAGCTGCGGCTTCATGACGCGGGAGAGGTAGATGCCGTCGTAGCCCATCACGGAGATGTCCTCCGGGATGCTCAGCCCCGCCTCCGCGATGGCATTGTAGCCGCCCATGGCAGAGAAGTCATCGGGGAAGAGGATGCAGGTGGGCCGCTGCGGAAGCGCCAGCAGTGCTTTCGTTTCCTGTGCGCAGCGGGCGGCGTCGTGGTAGATGCCCTCCCGCACATACACATCCGGAACTTCCAGCCCCAGCTCATCGCAGCTCTTGTAGAAGCCCGCCAGACGGTTCTCGGTAACGGCGGTCCGCTCGCCATGGATGAAGGCGATGCGGCGGTGGCCCTGGCTGTATGCCGTGCGGACCAGCGCCGAAAGGCCGGCCACGTTGTCCGAAAGGACTGCCATCCGGTTGTTGAACACGTGGTCGATCGTGACGACCGGCACATCGCTGTTCACCAGCTCGATCACCTGCGGGTCTGTGAAATCCACACAGGCGATCACGGCTCCGTCCACCCCGCGGTAGTGGCAGTGCTCCAGATAGGTCATCGTCTTGCCGCCGAGGTTCCGGTTGATAAAGGTGATATCGTAGCCCAGCTGCTCGACCCGGACTTTGAAGCTGTCCAGCACAGCGGAGAAGTATTCGTGTGCCAGGCCGCTCTGCCGTTCGTCCACGAACAGGACGCCGATGTTATAAGTACGGTTGGTCTTCATGGAGCGGGCTGCCATATTGGGAACATAGCCCATCCGGCGGGCCGCCTCCCGAACACGGGTGCGGGTAGCTTCGGAGATATCCGACTGGCCGTTGAGCGCCTTGCTCACCGTGGCCACCGAGACCCCGCATTCCTGCGCCAGATCTTTCAGGGATGACATTTCGTCGTCCTCCTCTCAGGAACCGATTGGTTCTGAACGGATCCTAAATCGTTTTCGCAACTTCAATATAACGCATTTCGCACCAAAAATCAAGCGCAAGATAAAATCTTTTGTGTCGATTGCCATGATTTTGGCGGTTTGTTCGATTTTCGGCGAATCAAATTATGCAGTTTGCCCCATTTTCGCTCTCTTTCGCTCATTTTCGAATATTTTTTCGCTTCCTGCTTTCGTATCAGCGGGGACATTTTGGCAGGAGCTTATTATTACTTTATAATGGGGATTTTCTTTCCCGATTTGGAGCCTGTGGGCCGGTTCCAGAAGGCGCAGCGCTTCCCCACCCCCGCCTGCTTCACACGAAAAAAGTTCGTTCTCTCTTCAAAATCATTACAAAATCCTTACAATTTCGCCGAGATCCGCTTCCTGTCCAGTGCGTTGTATATTTCATAAAACCACTTGAATTTCGCTGTGGAATCGGTTATCCTTAAAGCAACGTAATCGTTCTCTCTTTTCTTGCAGCGCATTCTTAATCGTTTTCGCTTTTCTGATGGTTGCAGCGCGTTTCCTGTTTTTGCAAAGGAGGAACTGATCGTATGAAATTCGGACATTTTGATGATGTGCATCGGGAATACGTGATCGACACGCCCCGCACGCCCCTGCCCTGGATCAACTATCTGGGCAGCGAGGACTTCTTCAGTCTGGTGTCCAACACCGGCGGCGGCTACAGCTTTTACCGGGATGCGCGGCTGCGCCGCATCACCCGTTACCGCTACAACAACTCTCCGCTGGATATGGACGGCCACCGCATCTACATCAACGACGGCGGCACGATCTGGAACCCCGGCTGGCAGCCCACCAAGACCGAGCTGGACGCCTACAGCTGCCGCCACGGTCTGGGCTACACCATCCTGACCGGTGAGAAGAACGGCATCCGCGCCCAGCAGGAGCTGTTCGTCCCGCGCGGCGACGCCTGCGAGATCGACCGCCTGACGCTGGAAAACAAGACCGACGCCCCCCGTACGCTGGATGTGTTCAGCTACGTGGAGTTCTGCCTGTGGGACGCCATGGACGACAGCTCCAACTTCCAGCGCAACTTCTCCACCGGCGAAGTGGAGGTCGTGGGCAGCGCCATCTACCACAAGACCGAGTACCGCGAGCGCCGCGACCACTACGCAGTGTTCTGGGCCAACACCCCGGTCACCAGCTTCGACACCGCCCGCGACGCCTTCTGCGGCGTATACGGCGGCCCCGCCGAGCCGGAAGCCGTCAAGGCAGGCCGCTGCTCCAACAGCATTGCCCACGGCTGGGCTCCGGTCGGTGCCCACCACTTCCACCTGACTCTGGAAGCCGGGGAGACCCGGACCATCCTCTTCGGTCTGGGCTACATCGAGAATCCCGTGGACGAAAAGTTCACTGCCCCCGGCGTCATCAACAAGACCCGCGCCGAGGCCATGATGGCCCGCTACGCCACCGACGCTCAGGTAGACGAAGCCCGCAGAGCGCTGGCCGACCACTGGGACAAGCTGCTCTCCACCCTGCAATTGCATTCCGGCGACGAGAAGCTGGACCGGATGGTCAACCTGTGGCACCAGTACCAGTGCATGGTCACCTTCAACATGAGCCGCTCGGCCAGCTACTACGAAAGCGGCATCGGCCGCGGGATGGGCTTCCGCGACAGCTGCCAGGATCTGCTGGGCTTCGTCCACATGATCCCGGAGCGCGCCCGCGGCCGCATTCTGGACATCGCCGCCACCCAGTTCGAGGATGGCAGCGCCTACCACCAGTATCAGCCCCTGACCAAAAAGGGCAACCGCGATGTTGGAACCGGCTTCAACGATGACCCGCTCTGGCTCATCGCAGGCACCGCCGCCTATCTCCGCGAGACCGGCGACTGGTCCATTCTGGACGAGTCCGTCGCCTTTGACAACGATGCGAGCAAGGCACAGCCCCTCATGGAGCATCTGCGCCGCAGCTTCCGCTTCACCCGCACCCACCTCGGCCCCCACGGCCTGCCCCTCATCGGCCGCGCTGACTGGAACGACTGCCTGAACCTGAACTGCTTCTCCGAGCACCCCGGCGAGAGCTTCCAGATCACCGGCCCCAGCGAAGGCCCGGTGGCCGAAAGCGTTTTCATCGCGGGCATGTTCGTCAAGTACGGCAGCGAGTACGCCGACCTGTGCGACCACCGCAGCCTCCCGGAGGAGGCCGCCGAGGCCCGCGCCGCCATCGCGGAAGTCGAGCAGGCCGCTCTGACCGCCGGCTGGGACGGTGCCTGGTTCCGCCGCGCCTACGATGCCTTCGGCCAGCCCATCGGCAGCAAAGAATGCGATGAGGGCCAGATCTTCATTGAGCCGCAGGGCATGTGCGTCATGGCGGGCATCGGCAAAACGACCGGTCAGGCCGAGCAGGCGCTGAGGAGCGTGGAAGAGCGGCTCGACACCAAGTACGGCGTCGTTCTGCTCCAGCCCGCCTACACCACCTACCGCCTCAACCTCGGCGAGATCTCCAGCTACCCTCCGGGATACAAGGAGAACGCCGGCATCTTCTGCCACAACAATCCGTGGATCAGCTGCGCCGAGACCGTGCTTGGCCACGGCGACCGCGCCTTTGAGGTCTACAAGAAGACCTGCCCCGCCTACATCGAGGACATCTCGGAGATCCACCGCACCGAGCCGTATGTCTACAGCCAGATGGTCGCCGGCATCGACGCCCCGACCTTCGGCGAGGCAAAGAACAGCTGGCTGACCGGCACCGCCGCCTGGACCTTCTTCAACGTCAGCCAGTACATCCTCGGTGTGCAGCCCACGCTGGACGGCCTGAAGATCGACCCCTGCATCCCACACACGCTGCCCGGCTTCACCGTCACCCGCCGCTACCGCGGGGCCGTGTACCACATCCGGGTCGAGAACCCCGACGCCGTGCAGAAGGGCGTGAAGCGCGTCACCGTCAACGGTTCTCCCATCCCCGGCAATGTGCTCCCCATCGCCGCCCCCGGCGAGACCGTGGAAGTCACAGTGGTCATGGGATAAGCTCTAATAGTTAAAACCCCCGGCCAGAGAGACGAACATCTCTGGCCGGGGGTTCTTTTTGCGCTTTCTTACCAGCGCGTCATATTCTTTTCAAACTTGGCGGTATACGCTTCTTTCAATTCCCGCCCACTGATTCCATAACACAAAAGGACATCGTTGTAATACATGAGCACATCCGCCATTTCTTCCACAAGATGCTGCCGTATCGCTGCATCCTCAACAGCAGTTTTGTCCCCGTTCTTTTTAATGATGTCGATGACCTCTCCGACTTCACCGAGCATCCATAATAGTTTATGTTTGCCCGATTCCGGGCCGATCGGTTCCCACTTGTCTTTGTATTTCTCCTGTAGGGCCTGCTGCATCGCAAGCATTTCTTCTACCGTAAAATCGCCCATTCGCTCCTCCGTAAATTCAATCACACTTCTCGTTTCACCCAGTGTCAGGTAAACCGTTTACTTATCAGCCTGTTCTAACGCAATATCTGTCACTTCACGAAGCTTTGCCTGCAAAGCTTCTTTATCCGGCAGACAAAGTTTATAATCAGAAACCAACGTTGGAGACATACTGCGGCTTAATGCGTACTCTACCACAGCATCGTCTTTACTTGCACAGAGAACAACACCTACACTGGGATTTTCATTTGGTTTTTTCACGGTACGGTCAAGAGCTTCCAGATAAAAGTTGATTTGACCAATATGTTCCGGCTTAAATTTTCCGATTTTTAACTCAATGGGAACAAGGCAGGACAGCGCCCTATTATAGAACAACAAATCAATATAAAAATCCTGTCCGCCGACTTGCACACGATATTCTTCTCCAATAAAAGTAAAGTCCTTTCCAAATTCCAGGATCACCTGTTTGAGATTGTGCGTAATCGCTTTTCGCAGGTTATTTTCAGAGAAATCTTCCGGCAAATCCAAAAACTCCAAAATATAGGTATCCAAAATGCTGCTGCGAATACTTTGCGGAACCGATTGCGGCGGCAATCTTTTAGAGGACAGCATGGATCGCTCATAGTATGCACTGTCCATTTGACGTTCCAATTCGCGTTTTGAATAATGTTCTTTTACACAAAGAGAAAGATAAAAATGCCGTTCTTCTGCGGATTTGGAACCAGACATGATCAGCAGATGATTCGTCCAGCTGACTTGTGTCACCAGTGGTGACACAAATTCATCATCCTTGTAAAGTTCGTAGAACTGCTTCATTCGATACAGCCCACGACGGTTGAATCCTTTTACTCCAGGGTTATGTTGGGCAATGTAAGCCGCTACCTCATCAATTACTTTATCACCAAAACTTGCAGTTGCACAAAGTTCAGAGAGATATTTCCCTACACTCCAATACATCCGTATCATTTCTGCATTGACGGCTTTCAATGCGCGGTCATGCGAAGTTTGAATGATTTGGATTACTTCATCAAACTGCCCAGCCGCAGGAACAATAGATTCCTTCATAGATTACTATCTCCTCGTTCGTTGTCCCCCATCCAAAAACGCATCTGCCTGCCGCAGTATTTCACGGGTCGAATCAAAGGTCAATGCTTCCACGGCGTTTTCAAACGGCAGCCATTGAATTGCTCTGACCTCTTCCTCCTGCGCTCTCGCATCCGTATGCTCTGCATATGCCAGAAAGAGCACCACGGTTTTCATGCAGTCCATCCTGGGAGAATACGCGATGGTTTTCCGAAACCCTTCCACAAACTCCACATCAAGACCTGTTTCTTCCCGAATCTCCCGCTCTGCCGTTTGAAGTTCTGTCTCGTCCTTCTCAACATGGCCTTTGCAAAGGGACACATGCCCTTTCTGCATCTGCTCTACAAGGTAGAACCTCGTTCCATTCTGTACGGTATAGATCACCGCACCGCAGCTTTTTTCGTATTGCATTGCGAATTGCTTCCTCTCAGCCACCGTATTGTCCCGCTTCACTCCTCATCCAGCGCCCAATGATAGGCGCAGCGCACAGCCTTATTCCAGCCCTTGATGCGTTTGGCACGCTCCTCGGCCGAGATATCCGGCAGGAAGGTGCGGTCCACCGACCAGTTCCGGACCACCTCGTCGGTGGACTGCCAGTAGCCCACGGCAAGGCCTGCAAGGTAGGCCGCGCCGAGGGCGGTCGTTTCCACGCAGCAGGGGCGCTCCACTGGCAGGCTGCTGATGTCGGCCATGGTCTGCATCAGGTAGTTGTTGGCGCAGGCACCGCCGTCCACCTTCAGAGCCTTCATGGCGATGCCGGAGTCGGCCTCCATGGCGTGGAGGACATCGTTCACCTGATAGCACAGGCTGTCCAGCGTGGCACGGATGATGTGATTTTTGTTGCAGCCGCGGGTCAGGCCAACGATGGTTCCGCGGGCGTACTGATCCCAATGGGGCGCACCGAGGCCGGTGAAGGCGGGCACCACATAACAGCCGTTGGTGTCCTTCACCTTCCGGGCCATATACTCGGAGTCGCGGGCTTCTTCCAGCAGCCGCAGCTCGTCCCGCAGCCACTGGATGGCCGCGCCGGCCACGAAGATGGAACCTTCCAGCGCATAATTCACGCTTTTTCCGCTGCTGCACGCAATGGTCGTGACAAGGCCGTTTTTCGAGACGACCGGCGTTTTGCCGGTGTTCATCAGCAGAAAGCCGCCGGTGCCGAAGGTGTTCTTCGCCTCACCCGCCGAAAAGCAGGTCTGCCCGAAGAGCGCGGCCTGCTGGTCGCCCGCTGCGCCTGCAATTTTGATGCCCGAACCAAAGTGCATCGGGTCGGCCTCCGCGTAGAAGCAGCTGGACGGCATGGGCGTGGGCAGCATACAGCGCGGGATGTTCAGCTCCCGCAGGATGTCCTCATCCCACTCCAGCGTGTGGATGTTGAACAGCATCGTGCGGCTGGCGTTGGTGTAGTCGGTCACATGGACCCGGCCGCAGGTCAGTTTCCAGATGAGCCAGGTCTCCACCGTGCCGAACAGCAGCCGCCCGGCCTCGGCCTTTTCCCGTGCGCCGGGCACATTGTCCAGGATCCATTTCAGTTTGGTGGCGGAGAAGTATGCGTCAATGACCAGACCTGTCTTTGCCCGGAAGGTCTCGGTCAGGCCCCGCGCCTTGAGCTCGTCGCAGTAGGCGCTGGTGCGGCGGCACTGCCAGACGATGGCATGATAGACCGGCTCCCCGGTCTCACGGTCCCAGACGATGGTGGTCTCGCGCTGGTTCGTGATGCCGATGGCCGCGATGTCCGACGCGCTGGCCCCGATCTGGTTCATGGCCGAGAGCGCCACGCCCAGCTGCGTGGTCCAGATCTCGTTTGCGTCATGCTCCACCCAGCCCGGCTTCGGGAAATACTGGGTGAACTCTTTCTGAGCCACGCTGCACATCTCGCCCGCCTTGTTGAACAGGATGCAGCGGTTCGAGGTCGTCCCAGCATCCAGCGCCATGATATAGTTCATATCCACGTTCCTTTCTTACACCACATCCCCTGGGCTTCCTGGTCGTGTCTGTGTGGTTGTATTATAACGCACCATCCGCGCGATTGCAACGCATCTGAACCCACGCTGCGAAATCTTCAAATTTCGTATTGACAACTTGCCGTTGTTGATTTATACTGTTTTTACACATTAACGCAGCTATTTCACAACCAAAAGGAGGTAAATCAAATGGATCATTCCCCTTAGCGTCGTTTTCCCTGCACAGGGCAGCGTTCTGCTTTTTCCTGTTCCTGCTTGCACTCGATCTTTTTTACAGATGGGAGGTTTTCTATGATCGAACAACAAATTACGCTCTGCTCCAACGGCCGCGCCGTCCTTTCGGGCTATTCCGGCGGGCTTCTGCTTGGCTACGCGCACAACACCGGCGTCTATCGGCTGCGGGTCGTCTGCTCCGGCGAGTGGGATGGCACCACCGTTGCAGCGTTCTGGCATCTGCCCGGTCCGGCCGGGCCGCTGACCACCCTTGTGGCCGACGGAGCCGTCGAAGTGCCTGCCCTCGTCACCGCGCAGGGCGGCAGCGGGACCGTCACCTTTGAAGGCTCCGACGGCACCCGCACCGTGACCAGCGCTAGTGTCCCGTACCGCGTGCTGACCAACTCTGGCACCACGGACCCAACCCTGCCCGAACCGGGCACCCCGGCCTGGCAGCAGTTTTTGCAGCAGGTCAAGCGAGAGCTTCGCAACGCCGCATCCGGCCTGTCCGACGAGGAGCGCGGGCTCATCCTTGCGCTGTTCCGCCACGCCGTCTACGACAACGGCGAGATGCTGCCCCACTACAATGCACTGGCCGCACTCTGGAGCGGCAGCAGCCTGCCCGATGTCCCGCCCACGCCCAGCCAGCCAGATCCCCCCAGCCAGCCGGACACCCCCAGCAGCGGCCTGCCGACGCCGCGCTATAAACTGGCGGCTCCGAAGACTTTTGTACCGGCCAACAAAGAATGGATCGACACGGGGATCAAGCCGTTTGCATCCATTGATACCGGCATGGATCTGACGGTGTCTGCCACCTTTACGGTAACAGACAGTGCGGTCAATACGGTGACATCGTTGCTTGATTGCTTCAGCAATCTTACTACCAACGATCAGAGAGGCATCGTGGTTGCCACATGGACCAACGGAACCGTGGGCGTGAACATGTTCACTTACGCCAGTCACTTTGTCAAGATCGAATCCGGCAAGAAACTGAAGTTCCTGCTTCAGATCAAAGGGACACAGTTCCGATTCCTGTCTTACGGTTCCCTGACCGAATGGAAGAACATCCCGAATTACGCCGCGAACAAGACGGTGAACCATCCGTTGATCCTCGGTGCGGGCTGGGGAGACGGCACGACAAAGGACCGTTTCTTCAATGGCACGGTATATGATTTCCGGGTATTTGACACGGCGCTGACCGATGCACAGATCACGACCCTGATGGAGGCAAACTGATATGGTATACGACCTGAATGGCACCACCCTGAGCACAGGCGGCGGCAGCAGTGGGATGCTGAACGTGCTGGACTACGGCTTCAAAGGGGACGGCACCACCGACAACCTGGCCGCGTTCAATGCGCTCATCGCCGCGCACCCGGCCGAGACGCTGTATTTCCCGAAGGGCGTGTATGCGTTTTCCGGCAAGCTGGTGCTCGACTTCTGCTATATGGTGCTCGACAACGCTGAGCTGAAGTGCACGGCGGCCACCAAAGTGGACCGCTTTATCGAGATCCGCGGCAAGATGACACCCATTGGACACCCTCGTCAGGACATGTTCATCCGGGGCAACGGCAAAGTCAACGCGAACTTCAAGGCGGACGACTGCATCGCCGTGGCACGGCAGAAATGCACCCTGATCGACCACATCTCCATCCAAAACTTCCAGCGGTACGGCATCTGCGGCAAATTCGAGGATGCGTCCATGGAGACGGAAGGTCTGGTGGCAAGCAACCTCTCGTATGAGCTGATGGTGCGCAACTGCCTGATCGAGACGTCGCTGATATACCAGTACGCAGTGGGCATCTATGACACCGGCGACTCCATGTACACCGATATCGTCATCCTGAACGTGAAGACGGCGCTCTCGTGCAACGGCAGCAGCATCTTCCACAACATCCACGCCTGGTGCTACGATTTCGACCACAGCGACCACGATACCCAAAAGGCCCTGATGGAAGATACCGTCTTTGCGTACATTCGCGTGAACGGCCCCCGCTTCTCGGACTGCTACTGCGACACCTACCAGAGAGGATTCAAATTCTACGACGGGCGGACCCTTGCCTATATCACGAACTTCAGATGGTATATTGCTGCCGAGACCTGGCCCACCGACCTGCCAGCCTATGTCTTCCCGGCCAACCCGACCGGGCAGGCGATGTACAAGGTCTTTGGCGCGGACATCAACGGTTCGGGCGTGACCAAGTTCAGCGATGTGGACCTGAGCAGCCAGACGAACTGCCGCTGGTACGGCATCGTGCACAACCTGAGCGACGCACCGAGCACTTTGCAGTAAATTTTTGAACGCACTTTACGATCTTTGACCGAATATCCACCTCTGACAAACCGTGGGCGCGGAAGATGCCATTCCGCCGCCCACGGTTTTTGCGTTTTCGGGCCGTTTGCCCCGCCAAATTGCGATGATTTTGTGAATACATCTTGCAGGAAAAGAGGGATGATGCTATTATTAAGTTGTTTATTTACACCTATTATATAGAAATCCTCCGATTCTACTTTTCGCAACGAAAGGCTGGACCCTGTGAAGATCTTATTCGTCAATAAATTTCTCTACCCCCGTGGCGGTGCAGAGACTTACTTCCTCAAGATCGGCGAGGAACTGACCCGCCGGGGCCACGGGGTCGAATATTTTGGCATGTACGACGAAAAGAACACCGTCGGCAATGCCCTGCACCTCGCCACCACCAATATGGACTTCCACAACGCCGGGCCGGAAAAACTGCTCTACCCCTTCCGCATCCTCTACTCGTTTGAGGCAAAACGGAAGCTGAAGCAGGTCATCGGGCAGTTCCAGCCCGACCTCATCCATTTCAACAACATCAATTTCCAGCTGACCCCCTCGGTCATCTGCGCCGGGGCAGAATGCGGGGTACCCATGGTGCAGACGGTACACGATGTGCAGATGCTCTGCCCCAACCACATGATGATGGAGTTCAACTCCAAAAATCTCTGCGAAGCCTGCATGGGCAAAAAAAGCAAGTGGTCCTGCGTGAAAAAGCGCTGCATCCACGGTTCGCTGCCCAAGAGCCTCATCGGTGCCGTGGAGGGCACCCTTTACGAGTGCAATCACGTCTATGACAAGATCGACCGCTTCATCTGCCCCAGTGCGTTTCTGGAGAAGAAGCTCCTCACCGTCCCCCGCTTCCGGGGCAAGACGGTGATGCTGCACAACTTTCTGAGCCGGGTCGCTGCGGCTGCCCCTGCCGAAAAGGGAGATTACGTCCTCTACTTCGGCCGCCTCTCGGAGGAAAAGGGCATCGACCGTATCCTCGAAGCCTGCAAGCTGCTGCCGGACATTCCCTTCGTCATCGCGGGCAGCGGCCCCATGGAGGATCTGTGCAAAAACTGCACCCTGCCCAACGTGAAGTACGTCGGCTTCCAGACCGGCAAAGCGCTCGAAGACCTCGTGGCCGGGGCGCTGTTCACCCTGCACCTGTCCATCTGGTACGAAAACTGCCCGCTGGCTCTGCTGGAATCCCAGTCCCTCGGCACCCCGGTGCTCTGCAACCGGATCGGCGGCATCCCGGAACTGGTGGAAGAGGGCCGCACCGGCATCCTGAACGACACCTTCACCCCGGCCGCCTACGCAGAAAAGATTCGGGCACTCTATGCAGACAAGCCCCTGCTGGCCGAGATGTCGGCCTACTGCATCCAGAAGAAAGACCGTATGATGACGCTGGAGCGCTACTGCGACCAGCTGCTGGCCCTGTATGGCGATGTGCTGAAGAACGCCTGACGAATCGGAATTTTCTCTATATTATCAACTGAATGTAAAGGAACGACGTCTATGAACGATCTGCTGCGAAAGACCCGGCGCGCCTTCCATCTGCTGCGGGAACTCCTGAAATACGAGACTGCCACCTGCTGTGCTGCCGTTCTGAAGTGCTGGAACAAGGATTACCGGCATGTCTGGCTCGTCTCTGAGCGGGGCCGCGAAGCGCGGGACAACGGCTACCACATCTTTGCCTACCTGAACCGGGAGCATCCTGAATTGAACAGCTGGTTCGTAGCAGACCCCACCCTGTCGGACTATGAGCGGGTGAAGGCGCTGGGCCGGGTCGTGCCCTACCGCAGCTGGAAGCACTACCTGCTCTGCGCCGCATCGGAGATGAAGATCAGCACCCATGTGCTGGGCTACACCCCGGAGATCGACAGCTACTACATGCTCGACAAGCTCCATGTGGTCCATGGCCCCCGCGCCTTTTTGCAGCACGGGGTCATCATCGACGACATGAAATGGTATCACTACCCCAACATCCGCACCGACCTTTTCGTCTGCTCCCTGCAAAAAGAGCGAGATTTTGTAGAATCTGCCTATCATTATCCAGCTGGTATTGTCAAATGGCTGGGTCTGTGCCGGTTTGACGCCCTGCTGCGCCCCCACGAGACCAAGCGCCAGCTGCTGCTGATGCCCACCTGGCGCACCTACGCCATCGAGCGGAAGACCCAGGCCGAGTTCGAGCAGAGCGACTACTTCCGGCACTGGCAGGACGTCATCTCCAGCCCGGAGCTGGAGGCGCTGCTGGAGAAGCACGGCTATGAGGCCGTCTTCTACCCTCATTTCGAGGTGCAGCGTTTTCTGAGCAGCTTCCACACCGCCAACCCGCGGGTGAAGATCGCGGCGCTGGGTGAGGCCGATGTGCAGACCCTTCTGATGGAATCCGCCGTCATGGTCAGCGATTTTTCCAGCGTACAGTTCGATTTTGCCTATATGAAAAAGCCCCTCCTCTATTACCAGTTCGATGAGGCGCAGTATTGGGGCGTGCACCACGACGTCGGCTACTTCAGCTACCGGGACGACGGCTTCGGGCCTGTGGTCACCGAGCAGGCAGCGCTCTTCCGGGAGCTGGACCGCGCTCTGGCTCAGAACGGCACGATATCCCCCTTCTACGCAAAGCGTGTGGACGCGCTGTTCGACCAGGTGGATGACCAGAACTGTGCCCGCAACTATCAGGCCATCGTGGAGCTTTTGAACTGAACGAACGCGAAGAGCCACGGCTTGCCCGCAGGCTCGCACAGGAGGGCAGATGCCAAGTTTTATGAAACTACTCTTTGGGGGATATGGCAGCGGAAACTGGGAGTATCTTGCGCAGCATGGAGGAACACAATTCCTGAAGCGGAAACCGGCGCAGCGGCCGTTCTGGCTGCCGCTGCTCTACATTGCCATGATGGGCATCGGGTTCTGGTACCGCGGCATGGGCCTGCCCTGGTTCATGAAGTACCTGGTGCAGGCCGCCGTGGTCGGCCTGGCCGCCTGTTTTCTGCTCATCACCGGAGACTTCAACCGATTGCCCCTCATCGGGGAATATTACATCATCTTTCTCATCCCCTTTGTGATGATGGCGGCGTGGTCCATGCTTGTCTGGTCGCTGGATTTCCAGCAGCTGAACTACATGTCCCGCGGGTGTTCCACCATCCTCTACCACATGATCTCACTTACCTCGATGTGCGCAGCGGTGTATCTGTTCGGCGGCAAAGCCATCGACTACACCTTCTACGGCATGTGCATCGCCAATGTCTGCATTCTGGTGTTCGACAGCCTCCGGCCCTACGGCCTGAGCGAGTTCATCACCGGCTTCATCGCCTTTGCCAAATCCGGCGGCGTGGACACCAATGCGCCCATCAAGGCGCTGGAAGTCCACGACCTGACCTTCGGGTTCGGGCTGATGGTCCTCTATTACGCCCTCTTTGAAAAAGGTTGGCGGCGGGTCGTCCATCTCACACTGGCGGCGGGCTTCTTCTATCTGGGTCTCAAGCGCATCGCCCTCATCGGTATGCTCGGTGTGCTGATGATGCACCTGTTCATCACCCGGCTCAAGCCCAAGGGGCAGAACTTTGTGCTCCATTCCATCTCCATCTTCGCCATCGCCATCTGCCTGTTCTACGTCTTCTTCATCTGGTCGGGCCTGTTCAGCTGGACGGTGGACACCCTGGGCATCGACACCATGGGCCGCGAGGGCCTGTACGAAGCCTTCACCGACCTATATTCCTTCAGCCCCACGTTCCGCGGCTACGGCATCGGCTGGGTCACGCGGTATATCAGCATCATGAACGCAGCGGGCATCGGCGTCTTTGGCACCCACGACTTCGGCGGGATGCACAACGACCTTGTGACCATGTACATTGAGCTTGGCTTCTGGGGCTTTTCCTTCTGGATCTGGCTCAGCTGGCAGGGCAAGGTCGTCTGGTGCCAGAAGCAGTACGGTACCGAGACCGCTTTCCTGCTGTTGTACTGCACCATTTATGCGTTTGTGACCTACGCGACCGACAACACCGCCTTTTACTGCTATATGAACACGATCTTCATGCTGCTGCCCATCGGCCACGCCATGAAGCAGCTGGATCGAAACGAGGTGATCTACAACCATGCCATCTCCCAAAACAAACCAACCGAACCGCCCGCAAAAAAGTAAGTTCTGGGCGCTGGTCGAACTTCTCTTCCAGGGGCTGTGGAAGCACCGCCTCCTCTACCTGGCCCTCATCCTTCTGGTGATGTGCTCCACCAGCTTTGTGATGTACCACCTGAAAGCCCGCACCGCAAAGATGATGATTGCCCTGAACTACGAGGAAGCCACCAGAGGGCTTTACCCCAACAACACCCGGTTCAACATCTCGCTCATCAAATCGGACGACGTGCTGGACCGCGCCATCGCGAAGGCCGGCCTCGAAGGCCAGGTCACCGCGCAGGATATGGCCGAAAACATCACGGCCTGGGCTGCCAACGTCAACGGAATGCAGCTGCCCTCCGACACCACAAACTACAAGATCGCCACCACCTACACCATCACCTACGAAAAGAACGACGAGATCGGCCCCCGCATCTCGGCCAGAGATATGCTCAGCCTGATCGTCGAGTCCTACAAAGAGGCCTTCTACGAGGACTATACCTACGTCGAGATGGGCATCTCCCCCGATTGGTCCGAGTGCGACAAGCAGGAGTACATGGAGATCGGCTCCTTCTTTGAAAAGGAATGCCAGAAGCTCCACCGCTTCCTGAACACCAACGCCAAGGAGAACGGCACCTTCCGCTCCGAACTCACCGGCGAGACCTTCACCTCTCTGCGCCAGAAGGTGGACAATTTCACCAGCATCGACCTTGAAAAATACGATTCCTATGTTTTGCAGAGCGGCCTCTCCAAAAACCGGGAACGCTACATCAGCAAGCTGGAATACCAGAACTTTCTGAAGAATATCAGCTACCAGAAGCTCATGGCCGAATACCAGAACCGCCTGCACACCATCGAGATTTATGACTCGGCCCTGACTGCCGTTGTTCTGATCCCCACGCTGGACACCCAGAACAACTTCTATATGTCCCGCACCAAGGTCGCCATCGACTACCAGGCCTCGGCGGCCGAGAGCGCCAACGACTCCGCCAACGATACGATGGCCATCATCCAGAAAAACGAATACGCCATCCGCCAGATGAGTGCCCAGACGGCCAATACGCCTTCCAGCATTGCGACCGCCGAGAGCATGATCCAGGATATGAAGCAGAAGCTGGAGAACCTCATCGAGACCTCCCGGATTCTCAACAAGGAATACATCCGCTACAAGACCAAAAACTACCTGACCATCAGTTTTGAGAAACGTTCTCTGGCCGACGAGCTGAGCATCAAGTGGATGATCCTGACCGGCGGTGTCACGTTCTGTGCACTCTGCGCCAGGGTCCTCGCCAAGAGCAAAGTCATCCGCGATAAGGACAAAACGAAATGAAAAGTTTTAACATCATCCGATATCTGAAAAAATGGTGGCCGCTCATCGCGCTGATGTCGTTCTGTGCGGGTGTGTTCTTCATGCGCTATGCCACCAGCAATCAGGCCTATACGGCGCAGTCCATCATCAAATACAACTACTCCCAGGCCGAGGACGGCAAGACCCCCAGCGGCGGCGAGCTGGATGTTTCGGAGATCTTCTCTTCTTCCGTCGTCAAGCAGGCCATTGAAAATCTGGACCTGACCGTCAACGTGGATACCATCCGCTCCGGCGGCACGGTCACCCCCATCGTGCCCGACGATGTGGCCAAGACCCAGGCGGCCAAAATTGAAAAAGGTGAGGACGTGGAGGAATACCAATCCACCGAATACCTCGTCACGCTCTCGCTCAGCAGCAATTACGACACCGAGTACGCCCGCACCATGCTGGATGAGATCCTGAGCTGCTACTTTGCCAGCTTCGGCGAAAAATACGTGGACTATTACACCATCCCCAACAATGCCTCTGCGCTGGACGGCCATGGCTACGACTACCTCGAACAGGCGGAGATCCTGAAAAACACCGTTTCCGAGATCTCCTCCAACCTCATCAACTGCCAGAAATCGCACCCAGAGTTCATCTCTTCCCACACCGGGATGTCTCTCTCGGACCTGCTCGATGAGTACAACTACGTCGGCGACGTTGAGATCCCCTATCTCTTCTCCGAGATTTTGGGCGGCAAGCTGACGCAGAACCGGGAAGTCCTGCTCAAAAAATACCAGGAGCGCTACAATACCTACATCATGGAAGGCGATGTGGACACCGAGAAGGTCGCCGCCGTACTGGAAGTCATCCAGAGCTACGGCAACAAGAACAAGGACGGCTCCCTCTACTACCAGAAAGGGGCCCGGACCGGCACCGAGGATGACGCTGGCGGCTTCGTGCTGAGCGAGGTCTACGAGTATGACACCAAAGTAGACCGCACCACCGTCTACGACACCCTCATCAGCGACTACGTGACGATCCTGAACCGCAAGTCCAGCAACGTCATCGACGCTGCCTACTGCCAGTATATCATCGGCGTGTTCCAGGATGCAGCCGACTCCACGGACGTTTCCAGCGAGAACAAGGCCTTCTCCCAGCAGTCTGTGGAGCAGGAGATCGACGCCCTGCAGAGCCAGCTGAACTCCCTGTATGAGAGCCTCTCCATCACCATGAAGGAGTACAATGAATACTGCGGCGCGGTCAACCTGGGCGTTCTGGCCAGCACCACGGTCAGCGAGAAGATCAACGTCAAGCTGTACATCCTGCTGGGCGTTGCGGTCTTCTTCATCCTGGGCGTCTGCGGCGCCATCCTGCTGGGCCGTATCCAGGACTTTGTGGAATACATGTTCTTCACCGAGCAGTCGCTGGATATGCCCAACCGCACCGCCTGCGATCTGTTCATCCGAAACAACAGCGGCCGCGTCCTGCCGGACGATACCGTTTGTGTGGTGGTGGAGCTGGCCAACCTGAGCCAGATCAACACCGTCTATGGCCGCGAACGCGGCAACGCGATGCTGGGCCAGTTTGCCGGCTTCCTGAAGGAAGCCTCGGCCACCTGCGGCACCGTCTATTACAACGGCGGCCAGCAGTTCATCGGCTTCTTCGACCAGTGCCGGATGGAGGACGCCGAGAGCTTTGCCGACTACTTCCACCGCCTCATCGCGGCCTACAACGCCGAGAGCACCGAGGCGACCTACGCATATACCATCGGCATTTCGGAGAGCAAGGCCAACAATGCCTATTCCATCCGCGCACTGCTGCGTGAGGCACTGCGCTCAAGAACCAGACAGGAGTGATACATTTTGGCTTCTCATTACGCGCCCCGCAAGGCCCGTTTCGGCCCTTTGAAAAAGATCGTCCTGGGCATCCTTCAGTTCGTGTTGGGGCTGGCGGTGCTGCTGGCGGCCCTGTGGGGCATCTTCACCCTCATTGCAAAACATCAGAGCTTTGTCGAGAGCTACTATCAGGTCCAGTCCGACAAGCTGACCTCGAACGTCCGGGTCGTGCAGCTGTCCGATCTGCATCTGCATGAGTTCGGCGACCACAATGCGGATCTGATCGAGCGGATCACCGCGCTCAAGCCGGACATCATCGCCATCACCGGCGACATGAACGACAAACTGGTGGACGACTATTCCGTCGTCACCGACCTGTGCACCGAGCTGGTCAAGATCGCGCCGGTGTACTACGTGCCCGGCAACCACGAATGGCCCAAGATCGTTTTTCACAACTCCCCCATCGGGACAGATCTGGAGGCCATCGGCGTCCACTTCCTGGCAGACGAGACCGAGACGCTGGAGGTCAACGGCAACACCATCGCCATCGGCGGCGTGGCCGAAGCACCCGCTTCCTACGAGCGGTACGCCAGTGCATATTTCGAGAGTTTTGAGCAGCTGGATGCTTTCAAGCTGCTGCTGGTCCACTACCCGGAATATTTTCTGGAGGATGGCTTCTTCTCTGACGTGCCGGTCGATCTGGCGCTCTGCGGCCACACCCACGGCGGGATGATCCGCATCCCCGGCATCGGCGGGCTTTACACGCCGGATCAGGGCGTTCTGCCAACGCTGACCGAGGGTCTGCACCAGATCGGCGACACCTCCCTCGTCATCAGCCGCGGTCTGGGTGACGGCAAGGGTACGCCGGTCCCCCGCATCAACAATCCGCCGGAGCTGGTCATCGTGGACATCAACTGGTTCTGAGAACATTCATCCTGCCAAATGGCAGCAGAACGCCCCCTGGTATCGCTGCGATACCAGGGGGCGTTCCTGTTTTACTTCTACTTCAAAATACTTAGAACTTGAACAGGTTCACGATGCGCTCCCACAGGCGGGTGAAGAAGCTGCCCTCCTGGGTGGTGGTCTCGGCCACAGCCGTATTCTCGGCGGCGGCCACGGTCTCACCGGTCTTGTAGATGAACTTCACGTTGGAAGAAGCGCCTTCCGGTGCACCGGCGAAGCTGGTGTAGTTCTCCAGGCGGCTGGTCATCTCGTCCAGAACCGTCTTCAGGGCGTGGATCTGGTCGGTGTCCAGCGAGCCGGTCAGCTTGGAGATGCCCTCCTCGTTGAACTGGACCAGGCCATCGCTCAGCTGGGTGGCACCGTCGGTCAGCTGGCTGACGCCGTTGTTCAGGGTGTTCACGCCATCGTAAAGGGTCTTGCTGCCGGAGGCCAGCTGGGCGCTGCCGTCCTTGGCGGAGTGGGCACCGTCGGCCGCAGCGGCGACGCCGCTGGTGTACTGGTTGACGCTGGAAACGAAGTACTGGATCTGGCTCAGGCTGGTCTTCAGGGCGCGGACGCTGGCGATATCGTCGCTGTTCTCGGCCTGCAGCTTGAGCTCCTCGTGGGCAATCTGCTGGGCGTCGGCATTGGTCAGCAGCTGCACCAGACCGCAGAGCATGGAGGGGTCGTAGCTCTGCATCAGGCGGAGGGCTGCTTCCAGGTCATGATTGGTCTTGGTCGCGGAGAGGTAGAGGGCCAGGTCGAGCTGGCTGTCCTTGAAGCTGGGGGCCTGCTCCCAGATGGTGCGGACCATCTTCTTGCGGGCAGCGGCCAGCGTCTTGTCGTTCATGGTCAGGACTTCGTCGATGACGGCTTCATAGTTGTCCCAGGTCATGGGGGTGTCGATGAGGCCGCCCTCCATCAGGGTCTTGTTTGCGGAAGCCAGAACGCCGTCGGCCACCTGCTGGGCACCGGCATTCAGGGCGGCGTTGTTGGAGGTCAGGGTGTCGAGGCCGTTGGTCAGCTGGCCGAGGCCGTTGTCCAGCGCGGCAACACCGGTCTTCAGCTGGGATGCACCATCCAGCAGAGCCAGCGTACCGCCGGCCAGCTGCGAGACGCCGTCTTCCAGCTGAGACGCACCGTCCATGAGCTGGCTCATGGCGTCGTTCAGCTGCTGGATGCCGTCGGTCAGCTCGTTGATGCTGTCGAGGTCAAAGACATTGTCCGTGCCCAGTGCATCGGGGCTGGTGGCTGCGGCCAGCATGATCTGCGGAGCTGCCAGATTTTCCACATCGGCTTCCACAGTCACGCTGTCCTGCAGATAATCTTCCACCGTGGACAGGTCCTTCGGCAGCAGGCCGGACAGCGAATCCTTCACGCCGGGCAGGGTGACGAACGCGGCCACGTTGCTCTTGGCGGCAGACTCGATCACGCCGTGCTCAGCGGTCACATTGGAGGCGTCCTCCCCAAAGATGACGCCCACCGCCGTGATGAGCGGGGTGACGATGGTGCGGTCGGTGCCGTTGACATTCACGGTGCCGGTCTCGTTGTTGGTCAGGTCGATTTGAATGGTCAGGTGGCCGCTCTTGCCCATCAGGTTCTCCAGGCTGTCGGTCACGCCGTCCAGCGTGTAGGTGACTTTGGCCGAGATGGGCAGGTCACGGTCGGTGGTTCCTTTATAATAGACGTCGGTGTCGTCGGTGTTCCAGACCAGCTTTTCGCCGTCCTGGGTGAAGGCGGCATCGCTCTCGGTGTTCTGGATGTCGGTCAAGGAAGAGACATCGGTCACACCGGACAGGCCGTTGGCGTTGTACAGATGCTCGCTGACGCTGGTGCTCTTGATGGAGCCATCGGCGTTCATGACGGCGTAGACGTTCTCAGACTTGGCAAAATCGGACTTGCCTGCGGCAAAGGCAGGCATCGTCATGCTGGCGGCGAGAGTCAGCGCCAGCGCCGCACTGGCGAAACGAAGCGATTTCTTCATGGTGATTACTCCTTTTCAGATTTCGAGGCGGGTTCAGGGACCAGCCAGTGCAGGGTGGTGTGGCGGATGATCCAGTCCAGCAGCATCAGGGCAGCGGGCAGGACGATCAAAATGACAGCCATGCTGATGAGTGCGCCGCGGGAGATGAGCAGGCAGATACTCTTCAGCAGCTCCATCTTGCTGATGGCTGCCACGCCGACGGTGGCGGCGAAGAAGGTCAGGCCGCTGGTCAGGATGGACTGGCTGCAATGTTCCAGCGACTGCTGGGCTGCTTCCTTCGGGGTGCGGCCGTAGCTGCGCTCCTCGTGGTAACGGGTGGTCATCAGGATGGAATAGTCCACGGTCGCGCCCAGCTGGATGGTGCCGATGACGATGCTGGCGATGAACGGCAGCTGGGTGCCGGTGAAGTACGGGATGCCCATGTTGATGGAGATGGCGGCTTCAATGCTGGCCACCAGCAGCACCGGGATGGACAAGCTGCGGAAGGAGATCAGGATGATGACGGCAACGGCCAGGATGGACCAGACGTTGACGTTTTTGAAGTCCACATCCGCGACCTCGATCAGGTCTTTGGTCATGGCACCCTCGCCGGTGATGACACCTTCGGGGTCCACCGCCTTGATGGCGGTGTTCATCTCGTCCAGCTGGTTGTTGATGGCGTCGGTACCGGTCTTATAGGAGCTGTTGGCGAGGATGAGCTTGTACCCGCCGGACTGCAGGATCTCGGTCACGCTGTCGGGCAGCAGGCCGGTATCAAAGCCGGGGCCGGTGATGGAATCCAGGCTGATGACCTGAGTGATGCCGTCCACGTCCTTGAGTTCGTCGCACAGGTCGGAGACCTGGGTGGCGGTCAGGTCGTCATGCACCAGAATGAAGTGCGAGGTGGTCATGCCGAAATCCTCGCCCAGCTTGTTGGTGCCGACGATGCCGGTCAGGTCCTGGGGCAGCGAATCGAACAGGGTGTAGTAGACTTCGGTCTTCTGCTGCGCCGCCACAAAGGGCACCAACAGCACGAGGAAGACCGCCACAATGGGGGCTGCGTGTTTGGAAACGAAATAGCTGGTCCTGGTCAACTGCGGGATGATGGTGCGGTGCTTGTATTTCTCGACCCACTTATCAAAGGTCAGGATCAGCGCCGGCAGGATGACGACGGTGCAGATGACGCCCAGCGCCACGCCTTTTGCCATGACGATGCCGATGTCGCGGCCCAGCGTCAGGCGCATGGCGCACAGGGCCAGGAAGCCTGCGATGGTGGTCAGCGACGAAGCGGAAATGGAGGTCATGGTCTTGCAGATGGCACTGACCATGGCTTCCTCATTGGAGGAGCGAAGCTCTTTTTCCTCCTGATAGCGGTGCAGCAGGAAGATGGAGAAGTCCATCGTGACGCCCAGCTGCAGCACGGTGGACAGCGCCTGGGTGATGTAGCTGATCTGGCCGAGGAAGATGTTCGTGCCAAAGTTGTACACGATGGGGAACAGCAGGCCCAGCATGAACAGCACCGGGGTGATGGTGCTCTCCAGCGAGAGGAACAGCACCAGCATACTGGCGCCCACAGCGCACAGGATATACAGCGGCATCTCCTCATTGATCAGGGCCTTGGTGTCCTGCAGGATGACGCTCATGCCGCCAAAGAAGGTATCCTTCCGGAGCACCTTCTTGATCTCCTGGACCGCGTTCATCGTCTCGTCGCTGGCGCTGGGGCCGTCGAACCGGACGATGAGCATGGTGGAATCATTTTTGCCGAACATGAACTGCTGTACGTCCGCCGGGAGCATCTCGGTGGGGATGCTGGGGTCGATCACATCGCTCAGCCAGAAGGTCTGGGTGACACCGGGCACGGCGTCGATGTCCTTCTTCATGGCGATGAGCTCGTTCGTGGGCAGGCCCTCGACCGTGATCATACCGGTGGAGGCCAGATGGAAGTCGTCCTCCAATGCCCGTTCGCCGATCATGGAGTCAAGCTCCTGCGGCAGATAGGTGAGGACGTCGTAGTTGATGCGGGTGGCAACGGCGCCTATCGCGGAAGGGATCAACAGCAGGATGGCTACTGTTAAGATCAGTTTGCGCAGACGCACAATGCCCTGTGCGATCTTTTTCATGAAAACCCTCCATTGAAATGTTGGAACAGAATTGGCGCTCAAAAATGACTCGCAGTCACTTCTGAGCAAGCACTATTATAACCAGCTGGCGGAAAGTGTCAAGACAAAAACTGACCAAACGTCAGTTTTTTTATCATCCACTGAAAATTGTCTAACACCGATCGGCTATTTGGGGCTTGCACCGGGAGGAAAGCATTGCTAAAATAATGTTTACACGACAGAACATCGCAGAAAAGAGGAATCGACCCAAAGCATGAATACCGTGGAAGGCAAAAAGCAGGAAAAGCGCCGGGCGCTTCTGGATGCAGCATACGAGCTGTTCCTGGAACGGGGCGCATCCAAGACCAGCGTAGAGGATATCACCTCCCGCGCCAAGGTGGGCAAAGGCACCTTCTATCTCTATTTTGCCGACAAAGGTGCTGTGACCCAGGCGCTTCTGGCCCGCGTGAGCTACCAGCTGCTGGACGACGCCGTGACGGCCTGTGAGCGCGCCAGCGCGCCGATGGATTTTCCCGACAAGATGATCTTCGTCATCGACCACATCATCGAGGCCCTGCGGAACGACACCCTGATGCTCCGTTTTCTGGAGCGCAGCTTCGTCTGGCCGGGGCTGGACAAGATCGAAGCCTCCGGCGAGGCCGAGCCGCTGATGCGCAAACTGCTCCACGCCATCATGTCCAGCCCCGAAATGGCCGGCCTGACCGAGCGCGAAGTCTACCAGCGCATCACGGCGCTGGGCAGCATGTGCATGTCAGTGTGCTACTCGTCCATCCTCGAAGGCAAACCCGACCACATCGACACCATGAAACCCGTGCTCTACAACATCATCCGGAAGGCTCTGCAATGATTTTTGCAGAAATTTGCAAAAAAGGCTTGCAATCCGGCCAAAGATGTGGTATCATAACCAAGTCGATACGACATCTGGACGGTTAGCTCAGCTGGTAGAGCATCTGCTTGACGTGCAGGAGGTCACAGGTTCGAGTCCTGTACCGTCCACCAAACGAAAGCCTCTAACGAAAGTTAGAGGCTTTTTTGTTGCGTCTGCCACTGTCTCATGTCAGAGCGGGACGGTACAGGACTCGAACAGGGCGGCGGCACGAAGTGCCGTAAGCAATCAGCCCGTTGGGCTGTTGCTTAGCCCGCGGTGCGTGTACGCACGTACGCAGGAAAATGGCAAAATTCCACTATATCGGGGTATTCTTTCATGGGGAGAGTGTTGTATACTCGGCTTAGTTCAACAAATCGGGAGTTATATGTGGAGGAGGATTATTATGAATACAGTTAGAATGATTTTATGTGGAAATGTTGAAGATAGCAGAATGAATCCAAGTGAAAAGGTAGGAGTAGTATCAGTGGTTTTTGTTTCTACAGAGGAGGAAAAAATTAAGAATAAACTTAAAAAATTGCAAGATAAAAATCCTGAAAAATTTTATATGGAATACGTTACTCCATTAGATGTTGACTTAACAAGTTTAGAGCACTATCCATCGATTGAAATATCAAAAAATGATTTACAATAACAACTTCCAGTTTGCCGTACTCGTTTCTCGCAGGGTTTGGGGCAGGCACACCCCAACAAGAAGCATCCGCCTTGCGTCCGTAGTCATTTTGTGATACAATCATCCCGATAGGAGGTGTCTCGTATGATGCAGACATTCGTTCGCCCTTCCCGCGATCTGCGCAACCACTACGCCGAAATTTCGGAGATGCTCAAAGACCATGACCATGTAATCATCACGAATCATGGTCGTGGAGAGTCGGTTCTCATCAACATTGAGGATTACGCCAAGTACGAGGAGTTTTTGCACCAGCGGTATGTTGCCGAGGCACTTGCCAAGGCAAAACAGCAGGCGGCTGACCCCGACACGCAGTGGGCAGACCACGAAAGCGTATGGGAGACGCTGGGCAAACAGTATGACGTATAAGATCCAATATCTTCCCCTTGCTGTGCAGGATTTGAACGAGATCGCCCGGTATCTGTCTGGCTTTTACCCGAAAACGGCCAGCCGCGTACTGAAAGAGCTGCGGGAGAAGATCACAAAATTAGGCGATACTCCGAAAATGTGCGAGCTCTACCACCTTGACCCGACGTACCGCAGAATGGTCGTTGACCAGTATCTGGTGTTCTACCGCGTCAACGATGAAACAAAAGCTGTGGAAATCCACCGTGTGCTGCGAGGAGCGTGGAATCTGCCACAGTATCTGGAATAAATTCAGGTTCGAGCGCTATGGACACTATAAAAAGGGCTGCTGCACTGGCTTTTCGCCTTGTGCAGCAGCCCCTTTTTTAGACCCCGAAAAATTCCTTGGCGATATCGGCGCTGCGCTTGGCGTCCTTCGCGTACCAGTCGGCGCCGATTTTTTCGGCGTATTCCGGCGTCAGGACAGCACCGCCGACCATGATCTTGCAGTCCAGTTTGGCTGCATGGAGGGCCGCAATGGTCTCTTCCATGCTCTTGAGGGTGGTCGTCATCAGGGCGGACAGGCCGACCAGATGCACGTTCTTCTCCCGGACGGTGTTCACGACCGTCTCCACCGGCACGTCGCGGCCCAGGTCGATGACCTCAAAGCCGTAGTTTTCGAGGATGACCTTCACGATGTTCTTGCCGATGTCGTGGACGTCCCCCTTGACCGTGGCGATGACGATGCGGCCCTTGCTCTCGCTGGTGCCGCCTTTTTTGGCGATGGCCGTCTTGATCTCCTCAAAGGCGCTCTGGGCGGCGCTGGCCGCCTGCAGCAGCTGCGGCAGATAGAGGGTGCCCTTCTCGTACTTGTTGCCCACGATGTCCAGCGCCGGGATGAGGGCTTCGTCCACCAGTTCCAGCGCTTCCTTCGTCTCCAGCAGGGCGCGGGTCTGGGCGGCGGCTTCGCCCTTCAGGCCCTTTTCCACCGCCTTGATGAGGGGCGCATAGGGGCCGGAGACTTCCTCCGCGCCGCCGGGCTGCGCTCCCTGCGCTGCCACGGCGTTCTGGTTCGCCTGCGCCAGCGCCGTGGAGGCGGGTACCCGGTTCGCATACCGTTCGATGTACCGGGTGCTCTGGGGGTCCCGGTTGATCAGGACGTTGTAGGCGTAGACCGCCGCCATCATCTCCTCGCTGGACGGGTTCATGATGGCGAGGTCCAGCCCCGCATACATGGCCATCGTGAGGAAGGTCGTGTTCAGGTAGGTGCGGCAGGGCAGGCCGAAGCTGATGTTCGACACGCCCAGGATGGTCCGGACGCCAAGTTCCGTCTTGCAGGTGTGCAGGGCCTCCACCGTGGCGAGGACATCCTTCTGCTGGGCGCTGGCCGTCAGGGTCAGGCAGTCGATGTAGAGATCCTCCTGCGGAATGCCCGCCGCCAGTGCCGCTTCCTTGATGCGGCGGGCGATGGCCACGCGGTCTTTCGCTCCGGGCTGGATGCCCTTTTTGTCAATGGCCAGGCCGACGACGGCGGCACCGTACTTTTTGCAGAGGGGCAGCACCTTTTCCAGCACTTCCGGCTCGCCATTCACCGAGTTGACGATGGGCTTGCCGTTGTAGACCCGCAGACCGCGTTCCAGTGCATCGGCGTGGGAGGAATCCAGCTGCAGCGGCAGGCTGACCACGCTCTGCAGGGCTTTGACCACCTGTTCCATCAGCGCAGGCTCGTCCACACCGGGCGCACCCACATTGACGTCCAGGATCTGCGCCCCGGCCTCGGCCTGGCTGACCGCCTGTTCCAGAATATAGTTCATATCCCGTTCGCGCAGGGCCTGCTGGAACCGCTTTTTGCCGGTGGGGTTGATCCGCTCGCCCACCACGGTGATGCCGTCCACGTTGACACAGCTGACCGGGGAGCAGATGACCGACTGCATGGGATGGTCGGGCCGGCCGGGCTGGCAGTCTGCAAACACACCGTTCAGCAGCCGGATGAACTCCGGCGTCGTGCCGCAGCAGCCGCCTGCCGCAAAGAGGTGCAGTTCCCGGTAGGGCTTCATCTGCATGGCGTAGAGCTGCGGGGTGATGTCGTAGCCGGAGCCGTCGGCGCGGGGCAGGCCCGCGTTGGGCTTGACGAAGACCGGGAAGCTGCCGGGCACGGCCTCGGCCAGCCGCTTTGCCATCGGGAAGATCTCCCTGGGGCCAAGCGAACAGTTGATGCCGATGGCATCCGCGCCCAGACCACGTGCCGTGGCCGCAAAGCTCTCGACCGTGCAGCCGGTGAAGGTGCGCCCGCCCGCCTCAAAGCTCATGCTGGCGAGGATGGGCAGGGTGCTGTTCTCTTTGGCGGCCAGCAGAGCAGCTTTCAGTTCGTACAGGTCGGTGAAGGTCTCAAAGAAGATGAGGTCAGCCCCGGCGGCAGCGCCCGCCCGGACGATGCGGCCAAACTCGGCCACGGCATCTTCAAAGGCCAGTGTGCCGTTGGGCTCCAGCAGTTCGCCCAGCGGGCCGACGTCCAGCGCCGCCAGCGCGCCGTAGGGCGCACAGGCCCGCTTGCAGTTCGCAATGCCCGCCGCGATGACCTCTTCCAGCGTGTATGCGCTCCCCGCCAGCTTGTGGGCTGACGCGCCGAAGGTGTTCGCATTGATGATGCGGCTGCCTGCGGCGGCATACTGCGCATGGATGCCCTCGATGAGGGCCGGGTCAGTCAGGTTCAGCTCCTCCGGGCGGGCACCCAGCTTCAGGCCGGCCGCCTGCAGCATGGTGCCCATGCCGCCGTCCAGCAGGATGGTATTCGGTTGGCTAAACAGTTCATTCACTTGCACAGGTGATCCCCCTCTTTCGATATTCGCAGCGGGTGCGCAGCACACAGTGGCCGCACCCTGCCAGATGCCCCCGGACCGGATGGTCGCTGACGCCCAGCAGCGCCGTGACGCTCTTGCGGGGCGTCATCAGGTTGCTGTCCGTCACGCAGAGGCCCGCCCGGCGGGCGGTGTCCAGTGCTGCGGCCACCAGCGGCTGCACCGTGATGGGCCAGTCGCCGTAGCCGGGCGAATAGCGGCCCGTCAGATACCTGCCCTGCCCTGCGGCCCACTGGCGCAGCTCCGCCTCGGCGGCATCTGCTATCTGCTCGGCCAATGCCGAGCCCAGCGCATCCGACGCCACCCCGGCCGCGATGTCCCCCACCCCGGCCCGGCGGATCTGCGCGTCCACACCGGGGCCGAGGGTCACAGCCAGCAAAACGGCATGGCTGCAGCCGGTCAGGTGGCGGAAGACGTCCTCCCCCAGCAGAAGCCCGGCCTCGGCAAGGCTCTGCACATCCCCTTCCAGCCAGACGGCGCGGGGTGTGGCCGCCGCCAGAATGGGCACAGCACATCGTTCTAATAAAGAAGCCGTCGCTTCATCCGCCGGGCCACGCTGACCAAAATACCGCGCGGCCTGCTGCAGATCAATGGCGTCCGGCTTTTCCAGCACGAGCGGACGACTTGGCCCGATGGACATCCCGGCTCCCCTCCTTCATAAGACAAAAGAATAGATTCAGTATACAACACGAAGGGCAGACGGTCAACCAAAAATACCGCTCTGCGCCGCCGCAAAAAAATTTGAAGTTTCTTCCATAAACCTATTGACAATCTAGGTAAATGGGGATATAATGCAGTCATCCAATCCACCAACTTGGTGGGAAATTCAGAGAAAGGAGGGCACCGCGATGTCGCTGATTTGGAAAAACCTGCTTCATGCAAACTTCCGTTGTGGGCGAATGTACACAGACCGGGCAGAATTCTGGACGAACTGCTGTGCTTTGCCCTCCGCTGGACGAATGTGTCCGTGCCGGTAACGCCCCGAAACACGTCAGGATCTTCTTGCCCGGTGCGCTGTCTTGAGACCGCAGCGACCGGGATTTTTTGTAGATAAAAATAATACTATTTGTACAAAAAGAGAGGCAATCAACATGTCTGACTATAAATTCGAGACCCTTCAGCTGCACGTTGGCCAGGAGCAGGCCGATCCCGCCACCGATTCCCGCGCCGTGCCCATCTACCAGACCACGTCCTACGTCTTCCGCAACAGCCAGCACGCCGCCGACCGCTTCGGTCTGGCTGACGCAGGCAACATCTATGGCCGCCTGACCAACTCCACCCAGGACGTCTTCGAGAAGCGCATCGCCGCGCTGGAAGGCGGCGTGGCTGCGCTGGCCACTGCTTCCGGTGCCGCCGCCATCAGCTACACCATCGAGGCTCTGGCACAGGCCGGTGACCACATCGTGGCCCAGAAGACCATCTACGGCGGCAGCTACAACCTGCTGGAGCACACCCTGACCCAGTTCGGCGTTTCCACCACCTTCGTCAACGCCCATGATCTGGCCGAGGTGGAGAATGCCATCCAGCCCAACACCAAGGCTGTCTATCTGGAGACCCTGGGCAACCCCAACAGCGATATCCCCGACATCGACGCCATTGCCGCCATCGCTCATAAGCACGGCCTGCCGCTGGTCATCGACAACACCTTCGGCACCCCGTACCTGATCCGCCCCATCGAGCACGGCGCTGACATCGTGGTGCACTCTGCCACCAAGTTCATCGGCGGCCACGGCACCACCCTGGGCGGCATCATCGTGGACAGCGGCAAGTTCGACTGGAAGGCCAGCGGCAAGTTCGGCAACATTGCTGACCCCAACCCCAGCTACCATGGCGTTTCCTTCGCCGACGCAGCCGGCCCCGCTGCCTTTGTCACCTACATCCGCGCCATCCTGCTGCGTGATACCGGCGCAACCATTTCTCCGTTCAATGCCTTCCTGCTGCTGCAGGGCACCGAGACCCTGAGCCTGCGCATCGAGCGCCATGTGGAGAACACCAAGAAGGTCGTGGAGTTCCTGGCCAACCATCCGCAGGTGGAAAAGGTCAACCACCCCTCTCTGCCGGATCACCCGGACCACGCCCTGTACGAGAAGTACTTCCCCAACGGCGGTGCTTCCATCTTCACCTTCAACATCAAGGGCGGCCGTGAAGAGGCCTTCAAGTTTATTGATAACCTGAAGGTGTTCTCTCTGCTGGCCAACGTCGCTGACGTGAAGAGCCTGGTCATCCACCCGGCTTCCACCACCCACAGCCAGCTGAACGATGAGGAGCTGGCCGAGCAGCAGATCTACCAGAACACCATCCGTCTGTCCATCGGCACCGAGCACATCGACGACATCATTGCCGATCTGGAAGCCGGTTTCGCAGCAGTCCGCGGCGAGTAATTACCCGTCTGCACGAGCTGCATCAGAACCTTTGTCTCTTTGTCCATTCTTCCTTTTTTCCAAAACAAACGCAAAAGCTCTCCGGTCCTGAAGCCGGAGGGCTTTTGCTGTTTCCGGGGTGTGATGCACCCAGAAAAAGGCCCCGCCGTGGAGCACACAGCGGGGCCGGAAGAATGCGGTTTATTCGTTGCCGGGGAAGTGGGGGATGCCGTCAAAGCCCTTCTGCAGGTCGGCGTCGGAGGGGATGCAGTCGGTCATCTTGCCGTCGTGGAACAGTGGGTTCGAGTAAACGAAAAGCACCCGGAAACTTACGTTTCTAGGTTCTATTTCTTGGTGGGCGCGGGTGGATTACGCGAGCCGCGCAGAAAAGGAGCCCGGGTCGCGGCTCCCAGCGGCTGCATCGTGCCTTGGGCGGCACGCGCATCCTGCTGGCCGCAGCCCCAACAGCTCCTCCCTGTTTCTGCCGCTGGCAGCGGTCGTCGCTGTTGCACAGGGGCTTTTTTCCCCGCCGGACTGTTCGGCGGGTCGATGCTGTTCGAATCCACCCGCTCGGTGAGATGAACTTTGTTATATAACAAAAACCTCGACGCACTTGATACGTCGAGGCTTTTTGGTGGAGCGAAGCAACCCAAATCCGAACCATTGCCCTCTGAGGCATCTTTGGCGGCAATTTCATCGAAAGTGATGGTTTTTGTGCCGTCTTTGTAGTTGAATGTAATCAAAA
>OLQV01000585.1_pt1 | contig 31856 bp, 23 predicted proteins | sample 1672371 | NCBI WGS metagenome assembly OLQV01 (sample SAMEA3136676, study PRJEB25190) | human gut metagenome
AGCAAGAAGCCCCCACTTCAAAATCTATGATTTAAGTGGTGGGAGCATGTCACAGGCTTTTTGGCACTTGACGAAACATGATAAAACACAGCCTTGCTTTATCACTTTAAATCGTGTATAATAACCACATCTATAACGTATCACAGGAAGGAAATGGGATTATGTCAAAACATATAACAGGACACACAGGATTATTGTGTTTATTAGGAAGCCCGGTTGCACACAGCGTTTCTCCGGAAATGCACAACGAAGCATGTGATCAGCTGGGTCTGGACTATAGCTATTTGGCTTTTGATGTACCGGAAGATAAGATGCCGGAAGCAGTGCAGGGGCTTCGTACCATAGGCGCCAGAGGCTGGAATATTACCATGCCAGGAAAGAACATCATGTATAAACTGGCAGACAAGGTATCACCTGCATCTGAGATTTCCGGAGCATGTAATACCATTGTTAATGATAATGGAGTACTGACAGCGTACACTACAGACGGTGTGGGATTTATGCGCGCAGTAAAAGAAGACGGTGTGGATATCATTGGAAAGAAAATGACTCTTCTGGGAGCTGGTGGAGCTGCAACAGCAATCCTTGTACAGGCTGCACTGGATGGAGTTGCTGAGATCAATGTATTTAACGTAAGAGATGCCTTCTTTGAAAGAGCAGAAGACATCGTTGCCAAACTTAATGAACGTACAGACTGCAAAGTTACACTTCATGATTTCTCCGATCCGGAAGTCCTTCGTGCATCTATTGCAGACAGTACAATTCTTGTAAACGGTACTTCCGTAGGAATGGCACCAAAGACAGATAATACCATCATTACAGATACATCCATGTTCCACAAAGATCTCTTTGTGTTTGATGTAATCTATAATCCGCAGGAGACCAGACTTCTTCGTGAGGCCAGAGAGGCAGGCTGCAAGACCGGAAACGGTATGTACATGCTTCTGTATCAGGGAGCTGCATCCTTCAAGCTCTGGACAGGAGAAGAAATGCCTGTAGAGATCATTAAGGAGAAATATTTCTCTTAATCAGAAATAAACAGGCAATTATTTCAGAAATATAGGAATAAATAACAACAAAGCAGTCATAACAGATCGTCTGACAGGAACCTGTTGTGGCTGTTTTTTCATATAAAAACAGGAGGTTTTTGCATATGTATACTGCATCAAAAGAAAGATACCAGACAATGGAATATAACCGTTGTGGAGAAAGCGGACTGATGTTGCCGAAAGTTTCTCTGGGACTGTGGCATAATTTTGGAGACACAGCTAATTTCCAGAATATGAAACAGTTGTGTTTTACTGCTTTTGATAACGGAATTACACAGTTCGATCTTGCTAATAACTACGGTCCGGAATACGGCAGTGCTGAGCGTAATTTTGGCAAAATCCTGAAAGAAGAACTTCATAATTATCGTGATGAGCTGATCATTACCACCAAAGCCGGATATGATATGTGGGAGGGACCTTACGGAAACTGGGGAAGCCGCAAATATCTTCTGGCAAGTCTTGATCAGAGTCTGAAACGTATGGGACTGGAATATGTAGATATTTTTTATCATCACAGAATGGACCCGGATACTCCTCTGGAAGAGACTATGGGAGCATTGGCGACAGCCGTACAGAGTGGTAAGGCATTATATGTAGGACTTTCCAACTATAATGGCGAGAGACTGGAGAAGGCAGCTGCCATACTGAAAGATTTAAAGTGCCCGTTTGTGATCAATCAGAACCGCTATTCTATTTTTGACAGAACGGTAGAAGAAAATGGTCTGAAGGAAACAACAGGCAGACTGAAGAAAGGGCTTATTACTTTCAGCCCTCTTGCACAGGGGCAGCTGACAGATCGTTATCTTAACGGAATTCCCGAGGACAGTCGTATCCGTACAGATGGCAGATTCCTGAAAGCCAATATTCTTACAGAGCACAGAATGGGTCAGATCCGTAAGCTGAATGAAATGGCGGCACAGAGAGGTGAGAAACTTTCTGAAATGGCACTGGGCTGGCTTCTTCACCAGAAGGAAGTCACAAGTGTACTGATCGGTGCATCCAAACCTCAGCAGATTCTGGATAATATCAAAGCAATCCACTGTGCACCATTTACAGAGGAAGAACTTAAGAGAATTGATGACATTTCCAAAGATTGATGATTAATAAAGAAAAACCTGGTTGTATCATACGGCCAGGTTTTTTATTGGGTGTATGAGAAATCTTTTGGAATCGGGTTATGGTATCTGCGATATGTACTGTTTCAGCAGGTACAAAGTTTCTTCTTTTGAATAAACCATAGGACTGCCAGGCAATCCAAGGAAGAAATCGGAAAAAATTTTACATAATGAGGTGTCTGAAATATGAATATCACAGGAATAGGCACCAAAAACAAATGCATTTGTTGTATACATATGCAGGCCTGTCTGGGAATTGGCATAAACGGTCAGATATTCTGGTATCTGCAGAATACCTGGACGTACGATCAGGCCGGTAATGATTCCGTTTTCTGTTTCTCTATACAATTCTGATAACATTTCTTTTATATCTGACGGTTCCAATGGTGGAACATACTGAGGAGGCAAATCCTGAAGAACGGCGTTTTTAACAAGATCAGCCAGTCCTTTTTCAGAGAATACAGTGAGATAGTTCTTATGTATATTCCGTAAAACAGAAAAATGCTTTTCCACCAGATGAAACATAATATCGTAGGGCTGGTTGGGGGCTTTCATATATTTTTTTATAATTTCAGGTGTGATATATTTGCCAAAACAGGGTTGTGACATAAGAATCTGAAGGCGGTCAGGGCCGGTACCGGAAATATATTCCTGCAGTACATCCATAATATTGGAGCTGCACTGTACCCAGAGTTCACAGTTTTCTATTAAAGAAAAAAAGTAATTTCGATAATAAAGTACCAGCTGATCTTCTTTGAAAATATGTGCCACAGTTAAATCTTTAGCAATCAGAATGAGGTATTCAGGTGTGATAATATAATGGCTTAAAGGGGAAAGCATCAGTGCCTGAGGGCTGAGGGCAAAAGCATAGGGTTTATATTTACCACTGGAGGCAAGACATAATGGAATGACAGATTCTAATTTCTGCAAGGCATTGGTGCTGTTGAAATTAGAGTTACATTTATTTTCAGCCTGCAGATATAATAATTCATTTACAGAAAAAGTCCTGCCGTTTAACCATAATTCCATGAATTCCATAGTAAGATTCAGTTTTGGCGGTAGAAACAGTTGAAATTCTGCATTGGGAATGTGTGTAGATTCATAGATTAATATGGAACGGATAAGACTGTGTATAGCATATTCACCACGAATCATCTGATCTGTTTCAGGACAAAAAGAAACTTCCGGCGGATTTGGCATTTTGAAGTCAATTGCAGATAAAGTATTAAAAAAATCACAGACAGACTGGCGGTTTTTGTAGGCTTCTTCTCCCTGAAGCTGGATATCGTACAGACGAAAAAATTCCTGACGCTCATCCAAAATCAGATTAAAATGATGCGCCAAAGTCTGAACGGAGCTGTAGGGAAGAATACGCTCATCTGATAATGCTTTATGAATAGAAGTTCTTTCGATATTAAGAGTTCTGGAAAGAAAAGCAATGGATTCGCCACTGTTTTCAATTAATGTTTTTAGGTAATTACTGAATTTAGACATTGAAATCATCTCCTGTTGAAAAAATTATTATAATATTTTGTAATCTGTAAAACAATCTGTGCAGCAGAGTGTGCCTTTATAAAATTATTTTTTGTCACATTTAAGGTTGTGCAAATGTATAGTTGAAACCAGTCACATATATTGTCACAGGTTGAACCGCTAAAAACATTTTATTAAAATTATAAAAGAAAGTAAAGGAAGGGGATGTGTAGATGTGATAAGAAAAAAGACAGTAATGATATTATTAAGTGTTCTTATTCTGACATGTTCTGTACCTGGTACTTCAATACAGGTATATGCAAATTCAGATGAGACAGTGAAAACAGCGTTTAAAAATTATATAGGTACGGTTTTGATTCCACAATATGGACTTCTGCTGACAAATACAGTGGAAAGCACTTCCTCAAATAACTGGACAGAAGCAGATCTGGAGGGATTACTTTCTGCAACAATCATGGATTTTGATAATGATGGACAGCTGGAAATGATGACAGTAAGGTTTGCAGATTATAATGGTGAAGGGGGAATACAAACACTTTTTCTTGAAATGTATGAATATCAGGATTCAGGTGAAGTATCTGTGCAGGCACAAAAGAATATGGGGATAAGTGGATATAGTTTTGGAAGCATTGGATATCGGCAGAAATGTATATTTACTTATACCTATCAGGATAATACTTATATTGGAATTGATAATTATATGTATGCCAATGAATCAGTTGTGACTCTGTCAGTTTTCGAATATGGAAAAGGTGAACTACAGGAAGTAATAGTACCACATACCAGTGAAGTGGTTTACCGGACTACTTTTGATTATGTAGGCGGTGTAGGATATCAGTTGCAGGGATATGGAGATATTTGTGTAAGATATGCAGAAACAGAACCAGACGATCCGTTATCGTGTGGAAACTGGAACTGGGATAAAATGTATTCGGAAGATACAGACCCTGTACTTTCTGAAGAGGAAAAAGAAGAATATATGGATTCTTATAAGTCGTTTTTGGAAAAATATGGACTGCAGGCCAGTGATGAACGCATTGGAATGTCGCAGAATGGAAGTTTTATACCCAGAAGCGGAGCTTTTGAAACGGCACCGGATATTTACAGATCTTTGGAAGGGAATATTATTTTTCTTTCTGGAATTTATACAGATCAGGGAGCTGACAATACAATAAAACAGCTTACAAAAGTGGATTATCAGGGTTCGCTGGATGAGTTCCGCAATTAACATTGACAGGAGACTTGACTATACAGGAAGGTGCAGGGTATGAAAAAAAAGATTCAAATTGTTCTGGGACTGTTGTGTATTGGTGTTTTGGGAAGCAGTGCATGTGGCGGTGCAAAGAGCAAAGAGTATCAGGTGGCTGTAGAAATTTATAACAGAGAACTGTCAAGAGACAGAGTGCCATGGATTACTCCGGAAGGAATAGAGACAGATATTTCAACAAGAGCTTTTAAATTTGCTTTAATGGATATAAATCCTGGAAAACTTCCGGATCTTATTTTACTGAAAGATTCAGGAAAAAATCAGGAAGATGATGGGATGTGTATTCTGGATACCTGTTATAAAGAAGATGGTTTTCAGGTACAGGAGTTACAGGATTTTAAAGGCTATTATCCGAATACAGGGATATATGTTGTTATGGAATATTTTACCAGTGAAGATGGACACACATATTATTGGGATCCAGTCAATGGAAATGTTAATGGGAAAATAGAGAATTATTATTATTTGCCGGACTGTTCGAAGAAAGATACAGATTCGATTCCTTTAAATGGAATGAAAAATCCTATTGGCAGTTATTTGATCAAAGAGGATAATGGAGAGAATGTTTATGAATGGTATGGATTTAATGATGGCGAAAATACGGAAGAATACTTTGAACATATCCATGGAGATTGTACTGTAAGTAAAGAAGAATTTGAAAAAAATCTGAAAGAATATGTGAAGAGTACGAAGCTGTTGGAAGTTTCAAAAGAAGATTTTCATGATAATACAGAGGAAAACAGAAATAAGTATTTTAAGTAGTAACCGAAAAGCCATATTGGCAAGGAGGAATGCAGAATGAAAAAAATAGTCGGCAAAATGCTCATATTAACAATCGCTTTACTGTGTACTCCGATAACAGTTATGGCACAGGAAAATACTGTGCGTGTAGATGCCGAAGAAGTTTTGCCTGATGGAAAATGGCAGGATTATAATCTGGGTGTGAATGAATATGTGTATTGCCCTATTGTGTTGGAAAGTAACGGAAGACTGGATGTAAGTGTTCAGACAAATTTTATAAACAGTCATTATGTGTATTTGCTGGACGAGAATTATGAAACGATTGCTTATAATGCTATTTCCGGACAGGGAGAAGCCGCACCACAGACTCAAAATTATTCCTATGATCTGGCAGAGGGCGAATATTATATTCGCGTGGAGTCCTGGAACGAATGTCAGGGGAAGTTTCGGATAAAGGCAGAGTTTTTGGAATCTACTGCGAAAGATGAAAATAAGAATACAGATTTTCAGAATGCGCTGCTTTATACAGATCCACAGGTTACAGGATTTTTATCTTCGGGAAATAATGGCGGTGACTGGGCAGAAAAATTGCCGGAAGGTTCGCAGAATTTTGAGGATTATTATAAACTGGAGGCCAAAGAAGGAACATATAACATACGAGTAACAGGAGCTGATCCGGAAGGAAGTTTTGAGTGCGTTATTTATGATTCTGGATATATGGAAATGATGCATGAGTATCAGCCGACTTCTTTTTCTGCTGATCTGAAAGATGGAATTTACTATGTGAAAGTAGTTTCATCCGGACAAAAAGCAGGTGATTATATTTTGAGAATAAACAATTCTGAAGAGGATTATTCCGGGAATTGATAGTAAGACTTAATGTTCTGAAAAAATATTTATTTATAGAGGAGTTGATGGTAAATGAGAGGACTTAGAAGAGTTACTGGAGACGAGATCAAGAGAGATACAGGGGATGTACTGATTGATCTGGTAGATATGGCGCAAAAGACAGTTCCATATACGGAATTTTACAGCAAATTCAGGGCATTTGTATTTATTAATGTTGGATTATTTGTGGTGTTAGGAATCATGATGAGTCTGAAATGTTTGTTGTCAGGAGAAAGTGACAGTTTCCCACTGGCTGGATTTTCCTTGATTTTCGCAGTGATAATGATATTCTTTTGTAAAAAACTATGGGAAGGTGTAGCACAGAAGGTACCGGAAAATGAAAGAAAATTAGTTTTCTGGGGATTTTTCTCAACTGGTGTTCTGACGTTTGGAAAGATACTTTTGTATTGCACTATTATATTGATTCCTCTTATTGGTTATATAGGTGGAGAATATAAGTATACATACCGGAAAATTGAAGAAGGGGAACATGCAGGAGAAGTCGTGCTCATGCGTTATAAACTAAACGGACAATTAGTTGATATATATGGAAATATATATGAAGAATAAATTATAATATTACCTGAAAAGGAGAACCTGGTTGTATCATACGGCCAGGTTTTTTTAATTACAAAAACAAATACGAAAAATAAATATGATAAAATTAAGGTAACTGTTCAGTACCCTCACAGTTACGAGTCAAAATGCATTCCAAATCACCTTCGGTGATGGCATTTTGCCTTGTATGTCTCGGGATTTTGGCAAAAAACATGCCAAAACACCTCGCGGGATATTACCTACTGAATAGTTACAAATTATAAAAGCAGGATATGGACTGTATAAGTAGTACACACCATTTGAACACTGTCAGAGACTGTGATAAAATCGTAGTTATAGAAAATGGACAGGTTGCAGAAGAGGGGACGTATGGAAAACAAAACAGTAACAGTTATGGAGTATTATCTCCCGGAGGGGACGATTCTGGATGGACGATACCGGATCATCCGGGTTCTGGGATGTGGAGGATTTGGTATTACTTATGAAGCGATTAATGAGAATACCAATGGACGAGTTGCCATAAAGGAGTTCTATAATCGGAACTATATGGGCAGAATAAATAAGGACATTGTTCTGACAGACGGAGAGATGCAGGTGCCTTTTCAGAAAGCGAAGGAACGATTTCTCAGGGAAGCCAGGAGACTCAGAGATTATTCTTCTGAGCCGGGAGTTGTACATATCCGGAATTACTTTGAACAGAATAACACTGCCTATATTGTTATGGAATATATCGGTGGGATCAGTCTTCAGGACTACTTTGACCGAAAAGGACGGATTGAGGCAGGACGGTTATTTCAACTCCTTTATCCACTGATGGTAACTCTTGAAAAAATACACAAATCAGGAGTGGTTCACAGAGACATCAGCCCAGATAATATCAAGTTTACAGATGATCCGGATGGGGCAGCCGGAATTAAACTGATTGATTTTGGTTCTGCCAGAGATTACATGGATGATCGGACTTATACTATTGAGTTGAAAGAAGGATATGCTCCACCGGAACAGTACTCTGGTCATGAACAGGGACCATGGACAGATATTTATGCGTTATGTGCCGTATTGTACTGTGGAATTACAGGACAGAAACCTATACGTTCTTCTATCCGAAAGATGAAGGACGAACTTCTGATGCCTTCCCAGATGGGAATCGCTATTGATCCGAAACTAGAAAAAATTCTGAAAAAAGGTCTCAATATAGAAAGAGAAAAACGATATCAGAATCTGGAAGAGCTTCTGGCAGAGCTGAAACCGATTTTATATCCGAAGAAAAAAAATACCGGTGATAACAAAAAGGGCAAGATTTTTCTGGCAGCAAGTATTGCAGCCTGCGTACTGGCAGCAGGGGGATATGGAGGTTGGAGATATTACCAGGATCATCTGGCATATTTTAAATTCCATGGAGAGAAAACAGAAACAGTTCTTCTGACACCTTATGATGATATGAGCACGAAAGATTACAAGAAAAATGTAAAGATCATCAAAAAAAGGCTGGATTATCTCTGGAGAGAGGACGGATACATTTTCAGGGAGAAAGAAGACGGACTGGAGATTACCACCACGCTGGAGAATTACAAAGCAGAAAATATAGACCAGGACGTATTTGAAACAATAAGAATGAGTGTAGCACAGCCTCTGGAACTCAATATCACTGTTGTATCCGGTGACGGTTATAAAGCAAGAGCTTCCAAATTAGAACAGGATGAGATCATTTCTGTCAAAAAAAAAGATGGAAAAATTCCGGTAGAAGACAGAACACCGGAGGACATTTATTCCAGTGATGGCCTGGATGCATATGTAGAAGTAAAGATCACAGATGAGGCGGCAGAGAGGATCAGGAATGATCTTCAGGATATAGCAGGAGAGAAAGACAGTTATATTATGCTGGTGACGGATCCGGGAACAGAATATCGATCAAAGCGACTGCTGTGCACAGACATGAATGGAGACTGGACCACTTATTATTGTAGAGTAAATAAAGCTTCCAGAGGCTGGAAAGCCCTGTGGAAAACAGAAAAGTTAAGTGATCCTTTTGAGATTTCCTATGAAATACAGGCAGACTGGGAGGAAGAAAGTGGCATCTGGGGTGAATATCAATGTAAAGAAGAAGATATTCAGCAGCCGGCTGTGACAATGGATTACAGAACCGCTTCCATAATGTACTGGAATAATGAAGCAATGTCCGGCGCCGGAGCATGGAGTGAACTTCTATATGATATCAAGACCAGAATGGACACTTTAAAAACTCCTTATGCAGTAGGAATTGCACCGGATGATACAGGAAAGATTCTCATAAAAACAGCCCAGAAAGATATGAATCCATTTCTCGAAAAGATGCTTACAGGCCCAGTAAGTGTAGCTTTGGAATCAGAAGATATAAGTCAGAAAGAGGATATATTTTCTTCCGCAGGAGAGCTGAAATTACAGGAAGAAGAGGAAGGAAATTATTCACTTGTTCTGAGTCTGTCCTTATCCGACAGCAAAAAAGAAGAATTAAAACCGTTGATAAGAACAGTGCAGGATTCAGAAGATCACAGACTTTATCTGACGGTGGAAGGATACAGAATTGCATGGACAGAGTTGGAATCAGAAGAAATACCGGAAAATATTGTTTTTCGGAACAACTGTTATCAGAATTCCGAGGTATTTACCCAAAGGGATGTTCCTTTATTACAGATGATCATAACTGCAATGGAACAGAGCCGCCTGGCTGGGTACGAAAGCTATACTTATGCAAGAGCACAGTACAGTTCTAAGAACAGTATTGTGGATGCAGAACCGCAACAGGAAAATGAACAGTATATGCCAGCGTCAGAAGAACTGGAAAACATAAAAAGAGGACTTCATAAAGTTAACAAAAATGCAGAAGTCAGTGAAAGCAGAGGATCAACCAATCGGCTGGATATTACATTAAGATATGATATGGACAAAAGCTATGGAGCCAGAGCTGTTTCAGATATAGAACAGTTATTGGAAACAGAAAAAGCTGACCTGAAAACATATGATGAAATAGTGATATATCCTGGATATAAAGATCGTGGCAGCGGTGTCAGATTCAGACGTTCCAACAACTTATCCGGTACGGAAGTCCAAAACTGGAAATTTATGTTTTACAGATCTGGCGAAGGTGATGAAGAAGAGAGCAAAATGGCAGAATTACTGAAAAAAAGCGAACCATTAAAAGAATACAGAACAGAAGATTCATTTGTGGGAAATCAGAACTGGTGGTGGTATAACATTGACTTATGGTGAAAAAATATCAGTAGGATCAATTCTTGATGAACGTTATGAAATAAAAAAAATAATCAAAAAAAATGAGAAAATAACAATTTATGAGGGATGGCATCAACAGATAGAAGAGTCTTTTCTGATTCAGGAAATGTCAAAGAGTACTGACTACACAGATAAAATTCTTTCCAGAGCCAGAAGACTCAGCGATTTTTCGGAATTTACAAATCTGTTTCAGGTGTGTGATCAGTTTTCGACAGGTGAGAAATCCTACGTCATTATGGAATATCCCAGGGGACAATGTCTGGAAAAAGTTCTTTCGTCAGAAAAAAAGCTGTCAGAAAAAGTACTGGATCATATGTTTCATTCCCTGATGAAAACACTTGAGAAGTTGGAAGAGGCAGGCATGAAGGATCTTCCGGTAGAAGCAGATACCTTATATCTTCAGGAAGATGGGAGTCTGTATCTGTTTCCGGAGACAGACAGGGTAATTCCCGGATATACAGATTATGCATATCAGATCTGTGAATTGATGTATCAGGGACTGATGGGACAAAAACCACCAGATAAAGCAATTCGGCTTCTGTTTGACGAGATGACACCTCTGAAAGAAGCAAATCTTTCCTGTGATGCAGATTTTTGTAAGATTATTGATGAGGGCCTGAAAATTAATGGGGAAGAGGAACCACAGAAAGATTCTCTGGGAGATCTGAGCAAAAATCTGGAGCAGTGGAGAGAAAAAGAAAATAAAAAAACAAAGAAAAAACGGTACTGGATAGCAGGGGGGATTTTATCAGCAATATTGATCTGTACAGTATTATTCGGGCTGTATCTGAAATTTGAAGAGAAAATCCGTTTCTGGGGAATTAAGACAGAAACGATCCTTCTGGAGCCAGGAGAAGATGTAAACAGAAAAGAATATCAGAAATCCCTGGAAATCCTAGAAAAAAGAGTAAAGGATCTGGTAGGCACCAATAAATATCTGATAAAAGATGATGATGGCGTTATAAGAATTATTATGCCGGAAAAAGCCTGTAAAAAAATAGATAACGAAGCTTTGCTGAAAGAATATCTCAGTCGTCCAATGAAACTGACAGTTGCTGTTGGAAACGGAAGTGTAAAATGGTTTGCATTAGCATCGGAACAGTATGTAACTCTTGAAAATAAGGACATTCTGAAAGTGGAAGAGGTGGATACAGAAGACAGTGAGAGCTGGTCAACCGGTGAAACAGTAAATAAAATGTTGAAGGTTACTGTTTCGGACGAAGCAGCGGAACAGCTGAAGAAGAAGCTTGGAAGTCTTCAGGAACAGATTAATAAAGAAACGGATGATACAGAAAAAAAATATTATCCTCTGGTCTGCCTTGACGGTGAAGAAACAGACTATGATTCACATATAGAAGTGTCAGGTGAACAAGATGACTGGCATACAATTGGAATTCTGGAAAATTCTTATTTTGAAATGGCGAAAAATCTCTGGAAAGAAGAGACTTTTGATACTGCTTTTCAGATGACATCACAGATTGGTGAAATAAACTGGGAGAAAAAAACAACATCTGTCCTGAAAAAATGGGTGGATGGATCAGAAATTTCAGATCCATCTGTGATTCTGGAGTATGACCGTACAGAACTGACCGGCTCAAAAACAAAAGCTGATAAGGGAGATTATTATCATAATATCGGTGATCTGGCGCAAAGGCTGGAATCTCTGGGAATATCTTATGCACTTGGAAATATTGAGGGAGATTATGATCGGCTTGCAGTGAAGGTAAGGCAGAAAGATATGTCAGATATGGTTGCGGATATCCTAGGAAGACAGGAACAGATCAGTATTCAGAATGTATGGGGATATTCTCTTTTTGCTTCTGACATACAGCTTTCTACGGAACATGCAGATGGTGACAACAGAAACTGGAAGGTTTCGTTGGAATGTTCAGAAGAAGATATGAAGGATTTTGCAGAGTCAGTAATGAAATCCAATGGATATGTGTATCTTTATGGACCATTAAAATATTGTGTTGGAAAAGCAGCACTTACAGAAATGCCCACAGCAGAGAAAACAGATCTGGATTCTGTGGAGCCAGACAGAAAAAAATATCAATTCTTTTTCCAGGAGACTAATCTGGGAGAAACAGGATATTTCACAAAAGGGATGGATTCGCTGGCAAAACTTTTTGCAAATATGTCAGACAGATATAATCTGAATGATGATTTTGAACTGGTTAAAGTTCAGTACAATGAGAAGGGCAAGCAGGTATTTCAGAGAAGTGAATGCAGAACTGCATGGGAACAAAATAACAAAGAGTTTAAAAAGATACAGAAGATAGCCGAGCATAAAGATTCCTATGTGGAATTAAAAGAAGAGAAGGATTCCTATTATAAAGGAGAAAGAGATCTCTATATCATACTTCATATGGACACACAGGAAAACTACGTGGACAGTGCTGTAGACCGTATTGTGAATCTGTGGAATACATGTAAACTGGAGGAAAGTGATTATTCTCTTATCAGATTTTGTGTAAGCGAATATCAAGAATATCCTATTGTCAACATACGAAGATCTTTCGCTGACGACAAATGGACTTTGTCTGTCAGATGGTCAGATGAAACATATGGAGAAAAATTAAAAGAAAGAATATATCAGGAATTGAAAAATAAGACATTTCTGAAAAATGGACAAACAGAAGAAAATTCAATAAATAATCTGCAGGCATCTCTGGAAGAAACAGATGAAGCTTATGAAAAAATGAAACAAAATCAATACAGCTGAAATTGGTATAAGACCCCGAAACAATAATACATCCCTGCGTTATTGTTTCGGGGTCTTGAATGTTTACATTATTTATTAAGGAAAGAAAGGTCAATCTCTCCATCGAACACTGTGGTAGCCGGACCGGTCATGTATACCAGATTTTCCTGGCGGTCCCAGAGGATCTGGAGATCTCCACCAAGAAGCTTCACTGTGACAGGAGTGTCTTCTTCTACCAGTCCGTTCAGTGTGGAAGCTACTGCAACAGCACAGGCACCTGTACCGCAGGCAAGGGTTTCACCGGAACCACGTTCCCATACACGCATCTGAAGGGTGTGACGGTCAATGACTTTGACAAATTCAGTATTGATTCTGTCCGGAAAAGCGATGTGATTCTCGAACTGTGGCCCGATCTTCTCAATCTCAAGAGTATCCAGCTCATCCATATAGACGATGGCATGAGGATTGCCCATAGAGACAGCGGTAATATTGTATGTAGTTCCGTTTACATCCAGAGGTTTGTTGATGACCTGTTCGGAAGTGGAAACTACAGGGATCTGTCTGGCAGTAAGAATGGGAGATCCCATGTTTACTTTTACCAGGGCAACCTTACCGTCTTTGCCAAGAGTCAGATCCAGGTATTTGATGCCACTTTTGGTGGCAACAGAAATGTTGGTTTTGTTGACGATACCGTAGTCATAAACATATTTGGCAACGCAGCGGATACCGTTTCCGCACATGGCTCCCTGGGAACCGTCCAGGTTGTACATATCCATCTCGCAGTCAGCGATGTCGGATGGTTTGATCAGGATCAGTCCGTCAGAACCGATGCCGAAGTGACGGTCACTGACGAATCTGGCTACTGCAGCCGGATCAGTGACAGTTTCTTTGAAGCAGTTTACATATACATAATCGTTTCCGATACCATGCATCTTGGTGAATTTCATAAATTTCCTCCTTAATAATCTGTTTTATAGTCTCCCCGTATGTTTCAGGACACCTGCTTCAGACAGATGTCCTGATTTCACTGAATCAGTATAATGAAAAATTGTTATAGATCTGTGAAAACAATACAAAAATTATATCATATTAAAACGATTCCATGTAGGAGAAATTTTACCGGATACATTATTTACAGAATCAGTTTCTGCATTTCCGGGAAAGGCTCCAGACTGCGTTTCAGGATACCTGTCATCTGGGCGATAGCGATGCCGTAATTGGTAATTGGGACATTCTGATCCTGACAACAGGCGATACGGTATTTCATTTCGCGTTCATTCAGCATACAGCCTCCGCAGTGGATTACCATTTTATAGGAAGTAACATCATCCGGGAATTCAGTTCCGGAAGTAAATTCAAAGACAGGTTCCTTACCTGTGTATTCTCTGATCCATTTAGGAAGCTTATAAGTGCCGATATCATCACACTGGCGGTGATGGGTACATCCCTCAGAGATCAGGATACGGTCACCGTCCTTCACAGTGGAAAGGGCATTTACCCCCAGAAGTTGTGCGTCCATCTCCCCCTTGTAACGGGAAAAGAGAATAGAGAAAGAAGTAAGTGTGATATCTTCCGGAGTGTCTTTGGAGACTCTGGCAAAAGCCTGGCTGTCAGTAACTACCAGCTTTGGTTTAATGCCCTGTGAACGGAAAAGCTCAAGGGTAGATTTCAGTTCAGTATCCCGTACCACCAGTGAAAGTCCACCACGTTCCAAAACAGCACGAATGGTTTGCTGCTGGGGAAGGATCAACCTGCCTTTTGGGGCTGCCTTATCAATGGGAACTACAAGAATTACCAGATCTTCCGGATTGATAAGATCTCCGATGAGAGGGTATTTATGGGAATCTTCTGGTTTCATGGAGGCAATTTTTTCTTTCAGCTCATGAATATTCATGTTTGCTGCCACACTAACCAAGACTTCTTCTTTTCTGGTGGAAAAAGCCAGGTCATATACTTCCTGGTCTGTCAGCAGATCAATTTTGTTATAAACGATCAGATAAGGGATTTTCTTGTGGATAAATCTGCTGATCAGTGCATAATCTGCGTCAGTTTTGCCTGTGGTGCTGTCTACGATCAGAATAGCAATGTCTGTTTTATTCAGGACCTGGTAGCTCTTTTTTACACGAAGGGCACCAAGTTCCCCTTCGTCATCAATCCCTGGTGTGTCGATGATCATTACCGGTCCCAGTGGAAGAAGTTCCATGGTTTTGTAAACAGGGTCTGTGGTGGTTCCCTTTACAGAGGATACGATAGCAAGATCCTGTCCGGTGATAGCGTTGATCACACTGGATTTTCCGGCGTTACGTCTGCCGAAAAAGCTGATATGTACACGTTCTGAAGCTGGTGTCTGGTTCATTCCCATAATTATTGCCTCCTTTTGGCTCTTGTTGAGAAGATTATATCATGTTTTGGCATATAAAGGGCAAAGCTTTTAAAAGTATTGCTTGTTTTTTCTGAAGTTTATGATACAATAAAAATCATATACGAGGAAATATGCAGGATTGATGCATAAATATTCCCGGAAGAACGAGGAGGAAAAGAATATGAAACTTAAGAAAATTATGGCACTTGCTCTCAGTGCAGCAATGGTTCTTTCCATGTCAGCAACTGTATTTGCAGATGATAAGGTAGAGACAGTAACAGAAGGTAAACTTACAGTTGCAACCAGCCCGGACTTTGCTCCATATGAATTCTATTCTATCGATGATGAAGGAAACCCTACACTGTCCGGTTTTGATATGGATCTGGCTCAGTACGTCGCAGATAAGATGGGACTGGAACTGGAAGTTATTCCTATGGACTTTGACGGTGTAATCAGCGAACTTGCCCAGAAGAACGTAGACCTTGGTATGGCTGGTCTTTCTCCTGATCCGGCTCGTGAAGATGCTATGGACTTCTCTGATCTGTACTATAAGGGCGGACAGTCTTTCGTATCTGTAAAAGACAAAGCAGATCAGTTCAAATCTCTGAAAGATGCTAATAATAAAGATTACTCCATCGGAGCACAGACTGGTTCTATCCAGCTTGATCTTGCAAACAAAAACACTCCGGATGCAGACATCGTTTCTCTTCCGAAGGTTACAGACCTTATTTCTGAACTCATGACCGGTAAGATGGACGGTGCGTTCATCGAAACAGCTGTAGCAGAAAGCTATCAGAAGAACTATCCGGATCTTCAGATCCTCTTTGATGTTCCATATGATTCAGAAGGTTCTGCGATTGGTGTATCCAAAGGAAACGAAGCTCTTCTTAAGGCTGTAAACAAAGCAATTAACGAAGCTCTGGATGATGGTTCTATGGATAAATTCATTGCAGACGCTACAGAGCTTGCTGCAGGACAGACTTACGAAGGAACACTGGATGATAGCGGTGCAGTTCCGGAAGCTGACGATGCAGAATAATTTCTGAACCCTGTGTTATATCAGAAATAAAATCGGATTCCTCCCCTTTTTATGGGGGAGGAATTATTGCTGTTTATATGTTTATTCTGTTTTTTTAAATAATAGTATTTAATTTATTACACAATGAAAGGAGTTTATATGGACGGCTTTATTAATTTATCTAATTTCAGTAAAATTGCCCCTTATGCACAGCTGTTCAGACAGGGACTTCTGGTTACCGTCCTGCTGTCTGTATTTACTGTTCTGATCGGTTTTGTGCTTGCACTGGTTCTTGCGCTGATGCGTATGTCCAACGTTCGTCCATTCCGTTTTCTTGCAGTAGACGGAAAGGGACATTTAAGGGAAGGTGGACCGCTGGTGTGGATTTCCAAATTTAATCCACTTTCTTTCCTTGCAACTGCTTATGTAGAGATTCTTCGTTCAACACCTGTTCTGGTACAGATCTTTATTATTTATTATGGTGTGTTTGGACTGATCGATCTTCCATCTTTCCAGTTGTTTGGATTTATCAAATTCAACCGTTTCTTCCCGGGTGTTGTAGCTCTGGGAATGAACTCAGGAGCATACCTCTGTGAGATCATCCGTGCAGGTATCCAGTCTATTGATCAGGGTCAGACAGAAGCAGCACGTTCCCTTGGACTTTCACAGACAATGAACCTTCGTTACATTATTCTTCCTCAGGCACTGAAAAACATTCTTCCTGCTATTGCCAACGAATTCGTTGTTATCATCAAGGAATCAGCAATTACCTATACAATTGGTGTACAGGATATCATGTCTGCTGTAAACGCAGTCAAAGGTGCTACATTTATTATCCTGGAGCCTCTGCTGGTAGCTACGGCGATTTATTTCTGCCTGTGCTTCCCGACTTCCAAACTGATTGCATATTTTGAAAGGAGAATGAGCCATGGCGACAAGAGATGACAGTCTGATCCAGGTACATGATCTTAAGAAACATTATCACAGAGGGGCCATCAAGGCTCTGGATGGTGTGACAGTAGATATCAACAAAGGCGATGTTATGGTAGTGATCGGACCATCCGGTTCCGGTAAATCAACATTTCTCCGGAGTCTGAATCTTCTGGAGGAGCCTACAGGTGGAGAAATCATCTTTAATGGTGTGGATATTACCAAAAAGAAATACAAAGATGCTTCCGGCAAAACTGTCAAACTGGATATTGATAAGCTTCGCCAGAAAATGGGAATGGTATTCCAGCACTTTAATCTTTTTCCACATAAGACCATTCTGGAAAATATGACACTGGCACCAATGAAGGTGAGAGGTGTGTCCAAAGAAGAAGCAGAGAAAAAGGCGCTGGAGCTTCTGGACAGAGTCGGTCTGAAAGACAGAGCTGATGCGTATCCGATCCAGCTTTCCGGTGGTCAGAAACAGCGAGTAGCTATTGTAAGAGCTCTTGCCATGGAACCGGAAGTAATGCTTTTTGATGAACCTACTTCTGCACTTGATCCGGAAATGGTTGGTGAAGTTCTGGATGTTATGAAAGAACTGGCAGAAGAAGGAATGACCATGGTAGTTGTTACACACGAAATGGGATTTGCCAGAGAAGTAGGAAACAGAGTACTGTTTATGGCTGACGGACAGTTGATTGAACAGGGGACTCCGGAAGATATTTTTGAAAATCCAACCAATCCTCGACTTAAGGAATTTTTATCTAAGGTATTATAAAAAAAGTGACCGGAGTGTTCCGGTTGCTTTTTCTTGAATTTACTGAAATATATGAGAAAGAAGGGCAATTGTATCATGACAGCAGAGAAAAAGTCTGCATTGCAGACCATTGAGGACAAAAAAGAACTGATCACAGAAGTGGCTGACAAAATATGGGAATATGCGGAGCTTTCCCTTCAGGAATTTAAATCAGCTGCTCTCTACTGTGAAGTACTGGAACGTGAAGGATTCCAGGTGGAAAAAGGTACCAGTGGAATTGAGACTGCTTTTAAGGCATCTTATGGACAGGGACGCCCCTACATTGGTGTTCTGGCAGAATATGACGCTCTGTCAGGACTTTCACAGGAAGCAGGCAAAACAGAACGTAAAGAGATTCATCCGGGAGGCACAGGACATGGATGTGGACATAACCTCCTGGGGGCAGGTGCATTTGGTGCAGTACTTGGTATTAAGGCTTATCTGGAAAAAACAGGAACTCAGGGAACAGTACTTTTTTATGGCTGTCCCGGTGAAGAAGGCGGAGCTGCCAAGGCTTTCATGGCAAGAGACGGTGTATGGAAAGATCTGGACGCAGCTCTTACCTGGCATCCGGAAGATGTGAATGAAGTTGCCACAGGTTCTTCCAATTCCTGTATTCAGGTACAGTACAAATTTACAGGTACTGCCTCTCATGCGGCAGGAGCCCCGGAAATGGGCAGAAGTGCCCTGGATGCAGTGGAGCTTATGAATATAGGGGTACAGTTCCTGAGAGAGCATATGAGCGATAAGGCAAGGATACATTATGCAATCACAGATGCAGGCGGCTGCAGTCCCAACGTGGTTCAGCCCAGGGCAAGTGTCCTCTACATGGTCCGTTCCAACCATGTGGCAGAGGCGGTGGAGCTTCAGAAACGTGTGGACAAGATCGCAGAGGGTGCAGCCCTTATGACAGAGACTACTTTTGAGAGAAAATTTATTGACGGTCTTGCAGACACTGTCAGTAATTTTTCTCTGGAAAGAGTTCTCTATAAAAACTTTAAAGAACTTGGTGTTCCGACTTATACAGAGGAAGAAAACAAATATGCAGACACTCTGGCAGACACTTATGATCACAGTGCAGTACCAGGAGTAGCAGCAGAATATGATCCGGAGGCAAAGGAAAAGGTCATAAAGATGCAGAAGGAATATGGACATGCCATGAATGGTTTCCTGACACCTCTGTATCAGGGAGAAGCCTTCAAAGCGGGTTCTACCGATGTAGGAGATGTAAGCTGGCTGACACCTGTCGGACAGATCCATGTGGCTGCATGGCCTAATGGCTGCCCTGGTCACAGCTGGCAGAGCGTTTCCTGTGATAGGACAGAAATCGGTCATAAAGCAGCCCTGCATGCAGCAAAAGTACTGGCAGGTGCTGCCATGGATCTTTTGGCTGATCCACAACTTCTCAGAGAAGCAAGGGAAGAATTTGAAAAGAGAACAGTGTCAGGCTATGTATGCCCGATTCCCCAGGATGCAGTGCCGGTGATCCCGGACTGATGAAGGGCCTCTGCTAAAGAGGAAATTTACAAAAATCAGTTAAAAAAAGAACCAGTACCTGGAATATCAGTAGAGTTCCGGGAAACTGGTTCTTTTGTGTTATGTGGAGTCCTGAGAAGCTAGTTCTCAGAAGAGTCATTCTCTGCTTCCTGTGCTTGTGCTGCTTTCTCTCTCAGATAACTTAATTCTTTCATTTCTTTGTAGCAGTACTTGATAATCTCCTTACGGGTGATGATACCGATAAAGTAACCCTGATCATCAATAACCGGAACGTAGTTCTGATTAATAGCACGATCCAGAAGATCCTCCATGTCAGCATCTGCATGAACCGGCTTGTAGGTAGCTCTCCGGGGAATCGCCATAATGGAAACATCCTCCATATCCTTAATATCTGTAAGATGCATACGCTTGATGCCCCACAGAAGGTCACCTTCGGAAATGGTACCTGTGTATCGCCCATCCTTGCTGAGAAGGGGGATACATGAGAACTTGCGGTGCTCCATCTTTTCTACAGTCTGTCTTAAGGTTTCATCTTCAAATATATAAGCAACTTCACTTTTGGGTGTTAAAAAAAATAAAATGTTCACTATAAGTACCTCGCTCTTTCTTATCAATGATAATAAATTGCTATAGATATGATAGTATGAAGGTACCCTGATGTCAATAAGATGAATTATTAAATTTTGGTGAAAAATACCTATAAACAGAAGATATATGTATTATATTACAGCAGATTTACTCCTTTTTCTTCTGCTTCTCTGCGTACTTCTTCCGGCCAGATAGAGACATGTACTTCGCCGATATGGGCTTTGCGGAGGAAGAACATACAGATTCTGGACTGCCCGATACCGCCTCCGATGGTGTATGGAAGCTCTGCGTTCAGAACTGCCTTCTGGAATGGAAGTTCACGACGGTCATTGCAGCCTGCTTCTGTCAGCTGTCTGTCAAGGGATCCTTCATCAACACGAATTCCCATGGAAGAAAGTTCCAGAGCAATATCCAGTACAGGATAGTACACAAGGATATCTCCATTCAGTTCCCAGTCGTCGTAGTCCGGTGCGCGTCCGTCATGGCGCTCACCATTGGTAAGGGTTTTACCTACCTGCATAAGGAAAACAGCCCCTTTTTCTTTGACGATCTTGTATTCTCTTTCCTTTGGAGTAAGGTCAGGATACATATCTACCAGTTCCTGTGTGGAGACAAAAGCAATCTCCTTAGGCAGGAATTCTTCGATGTAATCATACTGTACAGCCATGTATTTCTCTGTTTTGCGGAGCACACTGTAGATGGCACGTACAGTGTTGATCAGTGTTTGCATGGTACGTTCTTCTTTGCTGATGATTTTTTCCCAGTCCCACTGGTCTACGTAAACAGAGTGGATATTGTCCAGATCTTCATCCCGGCGGATGGCTACCATATCTGTGTAAAGACCTTCTCCGTGAGAAAATCCGTATTTTTTCAGTGCGTAGCGTTTCCATTTGGCAAGGGAGTGTACGATTTCGGCGTTGCTTCCTTCGATAGCCTTGATATCAAAGCTTACCGGGCGCTCTACACCATTAAGGTTGTCATTAAGGCCGGATTCCGGTGCTACAAATGTTGGAGCGGATACTCGAAGAAGGTTCAGCTTCTGTGAGAGTGTCTGCTGGAAGAAATCTTTTACTGTTTTGATCGCAATCTGTGTGTCATGGAGGTTCAGGTCTGCATGATAGGTTGCGGGGATTGTGATTGTATTCATTATCGGCTCCTCCTGATGATTTTTAGGCTTATTGCTCTGTGGGGTATTATAGCAGAAAATGGGTGGAGTGGCAATATAATGAGAGGGGAAGTCTTTTGGGGTATCGTAGAAAAATGCTGGGTATTAAATGCCTGGTGTGATATACTGAAAAAAGAATGCTTATGTTTACGACGGAAATATAAATATCCGTTTTGACGGATAGAATGGAGGGAGCTTATGGCAGGTCAAAGGTGTCAGGTTTGTGGGGGTAAGGTTGTAAATGGCAGGTGTTCATTATGTGGGATGCCTTACAGAAATGATGAGGTGTTATATCATTTGAATGAGCCCCGGGAGATACATTATAAACATGCTTCCGCCAAAGTGCGGGATATGATGCGGCAGTATGGACAGGATGCTGATCAAACAACACAACATAACGGAAACGTAAACCGGAATACGAACGCAAACCGGAATACAAACATAAATCGGAATACGAATGCAAGCCGCAATACCGATTTGAATCGGAATCTAACCGGAAGCCGGAATACAGGTGCAGCAGCCGGACGTAAGACTGCAGCGGCAGTTAATACCAGGAATAAAACAACGGTGGGCAGAAATCGTGCAGAAGTTTTAGATCAGGGAAAAAAACAGCAAAAAAAAGATCAGAAAAGCAGCGGGGCAGGCTGGATCATATGGTTTATAGTGACACTGGCCATTCTGCTTCCGAAATTATGGGATTTTCTTGCAGACTGGATCGGAACAAATTTGTGAGAATATTTCTGCAGTGAGATCAGGCAGTGCTAAGTGTCTGTATTTTCGTGTATACAGAAATATCCCTTTTCTTTTCTCCTCAGCTGTGTTATACTCATGCCTAGCACAACATATAGATGAAAAACAATATATAGAAGATATGAGTACTATATATAGTATTTTGCACAGCGACTTATATATAGCACAGGGAGGGATGAGCAATGTTATATGTGATCAAGAAAGACGGGACAAGAGAGGAGTTTAATCCGCAGAAGATCGTGGCTGCCGTGAACAAATCCGCAGAGCGTATTCTTTATACTTTTTCAGACGAGGAGAAGGATTTTATCTGCCGTTTTGCCCAGGAGCATGCGGATTCCCTTGGAAAGAATGAGATTGAGATCCAGGAGATGCACAATATCGTGGAGGGGGCTCTGGAGCGTGTGAATCCGGCAGTTGCCAAGAGCTACCGTGATTATCGGAATTACAAGCTGGATTTTATCCATATGATGGATGATGTCTATACCAAGAGTCAGGCGATCCGTTATATCGGTGATAAAAGTAATGCCAATACAGACAGCGCCCTTGTTGCCACGAAACGAAGCCTGATCTTTAATGAGCTGAACAAGGAACTCTATCGGAAGTTTTTTATGAACCGTAATGAGCTTCAGGCATGTAAGGACGGCTACATTTATATTCATGATCAGTCTGCACGTCTGGATACCATGAATTGCTGTCTGTTCGATGTGGCAGCTGTTTTAAGTGGCGGTTTTGAGATGGGTAATGTCTGGTATAACGAGCCGAAGACTCTGGATACAGCCTTTGATGTTATGGGGGATATCATTCTCAGTACAGCAGCACAGCAGTATGGTGGCTTTACAGTGCCGGAGGTTGATAAGATCCTGGCACCGTATGCAAAGAAGAGCTATGATAAATATATTTCCGAATTTATGAAATACTCGGACGAGAGCTGGAGTGGCCGTGAGGAGAGAGCTATTGAGTATGCTCTTGATAAGGTCCGCAGGGATTATGACCAGGGCTGGCAGGGAATTGAGTACAAGCTGAATACCGTCGGTTCTTCCAGAGGTGATTATCCGTTTGTTACGGTGACACTTGGTCTCGGAACCGAGCAGTTTGAGAAGATGTGTACGATTTCCCTTCTTGAGGTCCATCAGGGAGGACAGGGTAAGGCCGGACACAAGAAACCGGTACTTTTCCCGAAGATCGTATTCCTTTATGACAAAGAGATCCATGGTCCAGGAAAGTGCTGTGAGGATATTTTTGAGGCTGGTGTGGAGTGTTCCTCCAAAACCATGTATCCGGACTGGCTGTCTATGTCCGGCGCAGGCTATATTTCCAGTATGTACAGGAAATACAAGAAGGTCATCAGCCCGATGGGATGCCGTGCTTTCTTAAGTCCGTGGTATGAGCGTGGCGGTATGGAGCCGGCGGATGAGAATGATACGCCTGTTTTTGTGGGACGTTTTAACATTGGTGCGGTAAGCCTTCATCTTCCGATGATCCTTGCAAAAGCCAGAGCGGAGAGCAGAGATTTTTATGAGGTTCTGGATTTCTATCTGGAAATGATCCGTAACCTGCATATTCGCACTTACGAATATCTGGGACAGATGCGTGCATCCACCAACCCGCTTGCATATTGTGAAGGCGGTTTCTACGGCGGACATCTGAAACCGAATGAAAAGATTGGCAAGATCCTGAAGCCTATGACAGCTTCCTTCGGTATCACAGCGTTAAATGAGCTTCAGGAACTTTACAATGGCAAATCCATTGCCGAGGATGGGGCGTTTGCTCTGGAGGTCTTGAAATATATCAATGACAAGGTAAATCAGTACAAGAAGGAAGATGGTTATCTTTATGCGATCTACGGAACACCGGCAGAGAGTCTTTGTGGCCTGCAGGTAGAGCAGTTCCGTAAGATGTATGGAATCATTGAGGGCGTTTCTGACAGACCATATGTGAGCAACAGCTTCCACTGCCATGTAACAGAGGATGTGACTCCGATCGAGAAACAGGATCTGGAGGGACGTTTCTGGGAGCTCTGCAATGGCGGTAAGATTCAGTATGTACGTTATCCGATCGGCTACAATAAGGAAGCTATCCGTACACTGATCCGCAGAGCCATGGATCTGGGATATTATGAGGGAGTGAACCTTTCTCTTGCATACTGTGACGATTGTGGTCATGAGGAACTGGAGATGGATGTATGCCCTGTCTGCGGTTCCAGAAACCTGACCAAGATCGACCGTATGAACGGATATCTTTCCTACAGCCGTGTCCATGGAGATACCCGCCTGAATGAGGCGAAGATGGCTGAGATCGCTGAGCGAAAATCTATGTAAATGCTAGCTGTCCGATCAACTGTGGAACAGTGATCGGACAGCCAGACAATATAAAAATATCCCGCAGAGCTGCCGGTAAGACCAGCAGCCGTCTGCGGGATATTTTTATGTAAAGTGAAGTTTTATAGTTCACTTTGTATTCTGAGTCCGTAAAATGATCATTTAATGATAGTTCCGGTCTTCTCACGGTAGCCGTCTTTTGCATGGGCCATGTCTGTGATGATGGTACGGCGTCCGGTTCCCTTCTCCACGAAGGAAACACCTGCTTCGATCTTAGGAAGCATGGAGCCTGCCGCAAACTGTTTGCCGGCAATATATTTCTTGGCATCTTCTGTGGAAATAGTATCCAGATAAGATTCGTGATCCGTATTGTGGTCAAGGCTTACTTTCTCGACGCTTGTAAGGATCATCAGAGTGTCAGCGTTCAGTTCTTCTGCAAGAAGTCCTGCTGCCAGGTCTTTCTCGATGATGGCGCTGGCACCATTCAGCTGAGTTCCCTGCTCAAGAACCGGGATTCCGCCACCGCCTGCGGCAATGACGATCTGCTCTGCTGCAGAGAGGACCTTTACGGTTTCAATCTCTACGATCTTCTGTGGCTTCGGTGCTGCAAGGATACGTCTGTACTGGCCCTCGCCCACCTTTGTGACAAAGTTTCCTTTTTCTTCTTCAGCCTCGGCCTCTTCTGCGTTAAGAACACGTCCAATGATCTTCTCTGGCTCTGCAAATGCTTCATCGTATGGATCGATGACAACCTGTGTCAGAACTGTGCTGACCGGTTTGTAGATCCCTCTGGAGATAAGCTCAGCACGGATGGCGTTCTGAAGGTCATAGCCGATATAACCCTGGCTCATGGCGGAACATACGGACATTGGTGCAAATGTATAATCAGGATGTGCCTTACCGAATTCATTCATTGCGGTGTGGATCATCCCTACCTGCGGACCGTTGCTGTGGGAGATCACTACGCGGGTTCCCTCCTCTACCAGATCTGCGATTACCTTCGCTGCGAGTTTTGTAGCTGTTTTTTGCTCTGGAAGTGTGGTGCCAAGTGCCCGGTGGCCTAATGCAACTACTACGGTTTTTTCGCTCATAGGAAATACCTCGTTTCTCTTAAAAATTGGAATGAAATCAGTTACTGTATTCAGTAACGAGTACATCGAAAACGATGCACGAATATTATATTTTATTATAAAAGACCTATGTGGGAAATGCAATAGAAAATCGAGTGTTTTCCGAGACAGGAAAAACCGCCTGATCCAGTCAGACGGTTTGATTCCTACTATTTTTTGAGGGGGGAGATAGAGAGTGGTTTTTCATCTATCCAACACCTATTATATAGAGAAAATATGTTTAAAATATGTCGTTAATCTAAAAGAAATGGAAAATTTATAAAGAAAGTTTAAACAAACTTTATAATTTTTATATCCGGTTGCGCATGGTCTGAAAATGTGATACATTGAAAAAGTCTTGATCCTGCATTCTGCGGGATCTGTTCACGCATCGTTTCGATGCAGAAATCCATTTTATTTTATCGAAAAAAATATTGATCATGCACCATTTGCCGGGGAGGGATGCCTTTGTCTGTGGAAAAGTAAGCTTCTGTAAAAAAAACATGTGTATAAGAAATGCCAGATCAGGCAGAAATGAGGAAGAGCCATGAAAAACAGAATATGGAAACAGATGAAGAAAGCCGGAATTGTGACAGTGCTGGCAGGAGCCATGCTGGGGGGAACAATAGAACCGAAGCTGACTCTGGGAGCAGATTTTTTGCCGGGACAGGCACCGTTTATCGATCAGAGTGTGTTCTGGAAAGACATAGAATCCGGACAGGCGGAGCTTGGAATCCGGATTCGCGGCCTGAATGAATGGCTGTCCGGGAGAAGGTTTTCGGAGGATAAGGAGAAAAATGAGAAGTGGGACGATGAATTTCATAAGATTGAAGATCCATCGGTGGAACAGGAAAAGGAGTCAGAACAGGAGCTGCCGGAGGATGACTTGCAGCAGGAAAAGGAGCCAGAGCAGGAGCTGCCGGAGGATGATTGGCAGCAGGAAAAGGAGCCAGAGCAGGAGCTGCCGGAGGATGACTTGCAGCAGGAAGAAGAGCCAGAGCAGGAGCTGCCGGAGGATGACTTGCAGCAGGAAGAGAAGGCAGAACAGGAATTGCCGGTGGATAAGGTTGTGGAAGGAATCGGAATAGAAATGGAGGAAGGATATGAGCACGTGGAGCAGCTGGCATCCGGGGAAACAGTACAGCCGGAGGATGAAGAGCAGGAGAAAACGGGTCCGCTCACACCGGAAGGAACGTCGACCGGAGGGGAAAATGTAGGGAATGAAGAGGAAGGTGAGTTTGAGGAGACGCAAAAGCTGACGCTGGTCACGTATATTTCTGAGTATTTTGTTCCGGAAACGGATTCTGTCCCGAAAAATATGGCTGCACAGCAGATTTCTGTAAGGAGTCAGAGCGGTGAAGCTACAGAGATCACAAAGCTGGAAAGCGTGCTGAACGTGGAGCAGAACGGGCAGGATGAGATCTTTTTCCGGATCCCGCTGATTCTGCGGCAGGAATACCGTTTTCCGGCAGAGAAAAGCAGTTATCCTGTGACTCAGGAGGAACCGCTTCAGAAGGACTGTACCGGTGCGGGAACCTTTCTCATGACAGAAGAAAACGGGGAAGAGCTGGTGATCGCAGAGGGAATCTCGCCTATGCTGGACGTGGAGGCTGCTGAGGCTGATATGGAATTGTCGGTAATTGCACAGAATAAAAAAATGAAAGCAGGGCAGACCATCCGTTATCAGGTGGAGATCGCTAATACCGGAAAACTGGATCTTGCAGATATCCGTCTGACCAGCAGCTTTTCCTGCCCTAAGATCCGGCAGCTGTGGGAAGATGCAGAAGGCCTTCTGACAGAAGGTGCCGTGGCGGGATTTGCGGAATTAAAAGCCGGAGAGAGCCGGAGCTTTTATGTACAGGCGCCGCTTTTGGATGAACAGGAAAAAGATTTGGAGCACCAGGTGGAAGCAGAGGCCAGAGTGAAGGACAGGCCGGAGGAGGTGATCCGCAAGAACGCCTCCGTTATAAATGGTCTGGAGGCACTGAAGGCGGATCTTTCTGTGAAGAAAACTGCAGACAAAGAAACCGCTGCACCGGGGGAGACTGTGACCTATCAGATCTGTATCGTGAATACCGGTGAAAAAACGCTTCATTCGGTTGTGGGAACGGAGCGCTTTCAGGTAGCAGGGATCCATGCACAGTTTCTGGAGCAGGAAGGTGTAACGCTCAACAGCAGCCGTACAAAGGCAATGATCCAACAGATCCCGCCGGGAGAGGCAGTTTCTCTTCAGGCTGTGGTGAAGATCCCGGGAAAAACAGCGGATCAGAAGCTTTTTAACCAGGTGACGGTCACAAGCCAGGAAACCGGAGAGCGATTGATGGAGGCCTCCGCTTCTGTCATGGTAAAAGGAGAGGTGGCTATTACGCCGGAAGAAGGGCTGCCTTTGCAGGGAGATGACCAGGGTCCGGCTTCCGGTCAGATACAGATGGCAAGAACTGCGTCCACACATCCGAAGACCGGAGATGATACCAGGAGGGATTTGTGGACGCTTCTGGCAGTGACAGCTTTGGTGACTGTGCTGGGCGGCATCTGGCTCCGGAAAAAATATGCGGATATTTATGGAAAAAGCTGATGTTACTGAGAACGGAGTGAACAGTAACAAGCTGATATTTTACAAGGCGGCCGTACCTCAAAGAAACGTTGAAAACAGGGGGGAGGTGTGCTATTCTATATGGTATGTACAGAAAATAAGAACAGTATATTTCCCGCCTCCGGTGTGCTGCCGTCAGACCGGAAAAAGGGAAGATGGAGGAGAAAAATGAATCTTTTATCCTTATTGGAACATCTTGAATACAAATGCCTTCAGGGAAGTACAGAGCAGGAGGTTTCTTCTGTTGTATATGATTCCCGCAAAGTAGAAGAAGGGAGCCTTTTTATCTGCATCAGAGGTGCGGTCGTGGATGGACATAAATTTATACCTGATGTTGTGGCAAAGGGTGCGAAGACACTCATCGTGGAAGAAGCGGTGGAGGCACCGGAGGATGTGACAGTGATCCAGGTAGAGGATACCCGTTACGCCATGGCCTTTATTTCAGCAGCATGGTTCGGACATCCGGCAGAAAAGCTCAAAACCATCGGTATCACCGGAACCAAAGGAAAAACAACTACAACCTATATGGTGAAATCGATCCTTGAGAATGCCGGATATAAGGTTGGTCTGATCGGAACCATCGAGGCTGTTATCGGGGAGAAGCATATCCCGGCAGCCAACACGACACCGGAATCCTATATGGTACAGAAATATTTTCATGATATGGTAGAAGCAGGCTGCGATGCGGTCGTTATGGAGGTTTCCTCACAGGGACTGATGCTTCACAGAACCCAGGGATTTGTGTTTGATTTTGGAATTTTCACAAATATTGAACCAGATCATATCGGACCGAATGAGCACAAGGACTTTGATGATTATCTGCACTGCAAATCCATGCTTCTCAGACAGTGTAAGGTTGGTATCGTAAATCGTGACGATGAACACTTTGACCGCATTATCGAAGGCCACACCTGTAAACTTGAAACCTATGGATTTTCCGAAAAAGCAGATCTCCGTGCAGAGGGCGCCAGACTCGTTGGAAGAAAGGGCTATCTGGGAATTTCCTATCATGTTAAGGGACTTATGGATTTTCCTGTGGAGATCGATATTCCAGGTAAGTTCAGCATTTACAATTCTCTGACTGCCATTGCCATCTGCCGTCATTTTAAGGTATCCGAGGAGAATATCATCAAAGCTCTGAAGGTGGCCAGGGTCAAAGGCCGTATTGAGATGATCAAGGTATCTGACGAATTCACACTGATGATCGATTACGCACATAATGCCATGGCGCTGGAGAGCCTTCTTGGAACACTGAAGGAATATGATCCGCACAGACTGGTATGCCTGTTTGGCTGTGGCGGAAACCGTTCCAAGCTGCGCCGTTATGAGATGGGTGAGGTTTCAGGAAAGATGGCAGATCTGACCATCATTACTTCAGATAATCCGCGAGATGAGGATCCACAGGCCATCATCGATGATATTAAGATCGGAATGGCAAAAACAGATGGAAAATATGTAGAGATCCCGGATCGTAAAGAGGCGATCGCCTACGCGATCCATCATGGTGAGCCGGGAGATATCATCGTCCTTGCCGGAAAGGGCCATGAGGATTATCAGGAGATCAAGGGTAAGAAATATCCCATGGATGAGCGTGTACTGATCCGGGAGATCCTGGAAGAAGATCAGAAAGCGTAAATGGATGATCTATGCAGATGTGATCATTGACATTTCTCATGAAAAGCTGGACCGGGATTTTCAGTATCGTGTACCTGAGGAGCTGGTGCAGGCAATAAAACCCGGAGTTGTGGTCACAGTGCCCTTCGGAAAGGGAAATACCCTTCGGAAAGGCTATGTGACCGGGATCTCCGGAACGGCAAAATATGATGCGTCAAAGCTCAAGGAGATCCGGGGAGTGTCCACAGACAGTGAGACAACAGAATCCCGGCTGATCGCACTTGCGGCCTGGATGAAGGAGACCTATGGCTCCACCATGATCCAGGCACTGAAAACAGTTCTGCCTGTAAAAGACAAGGTCCGTGCAAAAGAGAAAAGACTGATCCTTTTTACAGGGAAAAAGGAAGAGGGGCAGGCACTTCTTGGCAAGCTGGAAGGCAGCCGCTTTAAAGCACGTGAGCGGTTCCTTCGGGCAATCCTGGAGGCCGGGAGCCTGGATTATACCTATGCCTCCAAAGAGCTTGGAGCCGGCATTTCCGTTCTTGATTTTTTTGAGAAAAAAGGTCTGATAACTATTGAAAGTCAGGAAATGTATCGTATTCCCGATGGGTTCGGCCTGGTGAAGGAGAACATGGAGCTGAGTCTGAACCAGGAACAGCTTTTGGCGGCAGAGCAGATCTTTCGGGAATGGCAGGAGCCGGACCCAAGGCCTGCACTTCTTTTCGGAGTGACCGGAAGCGGAAAGACCCAGGTTTATATGCGCCTGATCCAGAAGGTACTGGAGGAGGGAAAACAGGCGATCGTGCTGATCCCTGAGATCGCGCTTACTTATCAGACAGTCAGGCGCTTTTATGCCATGTTCGGAGATAAGGTTTCGGTTCTGAACTCCAGACTTTCCCAGGGAGAACGTTATGATCAGTTCAAAAGAGCAAAACGTGGTGAGATCCAGGTGATGGTAGGACCCAGATCCGCACTGTTCACACCGTTTTCAGATCTGGGACTGATCGTTATCGACGAAGAGCATGAACCCACCTACAAAAGTGAGAATACGCCAAGGTACCATGCACGTGAGACTGCCATTGAGAGGGCACGAATGGAACATGCCCGTGTGGTCATGGGATCAGCCACTCCGTCATTGGAAGCCTACAGTCATGCCTGTGACGGAGAATATCTTCTGGTAAAGTTAAACGCACGTTATGAGGAAAGGCCTCTTCCACAGGTATCAATCGTGGATCTTCGGGAAGAATTAAAGAAAGGAAACCGTTCGGTACTGAGTCTGGAGCTGAAGAGGGATCTGGAGCAGGTCCTTGAAAGAAGAGAACAGGCCATGCTGTTTCTGAACCGGAGAGGATATGCGGGCTTTGTTTCCTGCAGAGCCTGCGGTCACGTTATGAAATGTCCCCACTGTGATGTATCTCTAAGTGAACACAATGGCAATCGTCTGATCTGTCATTATTGCGGCTATGAGACTGTGAAACCGGAAATCTGTCCGTCCTGTGGTTCACCGCACATTGGTGGATTTAAGGCAGGAACCCAGCAGATCGAGAAGGTCATTGAAAAAGAATTCCCGAAAGCCAGGGTACTTCGAATGGATTTTGATACCACAAGGACCAAGGACAGCTATGAGAAGATCCTGGCTTCTTTTGCAAAGCATGAGGCAGATATTCTGGTGGGGACCCAGATGATCGTCAAGGGACATGATTTTCCGAATGTGACTCTGGTAGGAGTGATTGCAGCAGATCTTTCGCTGAATATGGATGACTATCACTGCGGGGAGCGTACATTCCAGCTTCTGACTCAGGCAGTTGGACGTTCCGGCAGAGGAAATCGGCCGGGGCAGGCGGTGATCCAGACATATCAGCCGGAGCATTACAGTATCCAGGCTGCGGCTATTCAGGATTATAAGAAATTTTATAAAGAAGAAATGGGGTATCGGATGCTTCTGGACTATCCGCCGGCAGCCCATATGATGACTGTTTTTGGCGCCTGCCAGGATGAAGAACTTCTGAAAAATGCCATGTATTATATAG
>OLQV01000611.1_pt1 | contig 30998 bp, 28 predicted proteins | sample 1672371 | NCBI WGS metagenome assembly OLQV01 (sample SAMEA3136676, study PRJEB25190) | human gut metagenome
TCAACTAGGATTTAATTAATGTTCTTTTATTGTCTACTTTCTATTGACAAGTTCAACTAATGTCTACTTCCTTTTAATTTTATACATTTAATTGATAAGGATCACTACTAGTACCTGATCCTGACCCGATGTCTAGTTCAGATGTCAGAGAAAGGACTGGTGCCACCCCGTTCGCATAAGTAACAGAGTTGCTTCCGTTGACGTAGCCCGACGAATCCACATACCTCGCACGGTCCGCAAGGTTGGAGTACGGGGTCAATAACCATCCAAAACTGCTTGTTCCTAATATGTTCTTCATCCAGTTATTCGCTGTACATGTACTATGATCATAATTAACTAAAGTTTGGTGGCACTGACTTAAGTCTGCTGCATAGCCATAATCACTTGGATAGGCAACAGCTACTTTGCCTGTCCATGTTAATGTCCTTGTTGGTGTTACTCCTGTTATTACTGTTCCACTTACTCTTTCTTTATCATACATTGTATTTGCATATATTTTAGAATCATTATGTCCTCTTGTATAGTATGTTGTCTCTGCTATCATATTTCTTGTTGTATTATTTTTTAGTCCTGTACTTGTAAAGTCACATGATCCTTTAGCATTGTTTTGCCCATTATAACATTCTCCAATCCCTGCATTCCAATATAGACTTCCTCCGATGCTTTCACTATCATAACCGCTATTTAATAGTTTCATTAAATCAGCCTGTGACCATTCATTTACTCCAGAACCAGAGTTAACATCACTTGCACTACTATCCCATGAATATGTTCCAATCTGACTACCTCTCATTATCTTTACATTACCATCAAATACTCCTATTATTCTCCATGTTTCACATGTACTAGATGTTTGATTACTATAATCAGAGCAATTAAAATATATATAATTATTAGGACTTGCTCCATAGTATCTTATATTACCAGCAGTATCTTCCATTAATTTATGGGTATCATCATATTTATAATTTACACTATTTAATGGTACTGTTTTTGTTGATTTAAAGGTATCTTTAGCTATTAATTTAGCTAATCCTTCATATGGTACTTTTCCTTGATGGGCATCAGCACTTATATTACCATTAAATGATGCTCCTATTACATCATTACCTATCTTTGAACCATCTATATAGAATACTATTAAATATTTATTTTGTACTATATTAGATAATTGTTTATTTAATATATTTATAGTTCCTGTACTAGTTATAGTACCAGATTTTACTATATCAAATGATTGACCTTTTAGACCTGCGACTGTTAAGGTAGTACTACTACTAGTATTATTTAATATAGCATACTTTAGTGATCCTTTACTACTTCCAGTAGAAAAGGCATTGGATAGATTAGTTACATTTAAATATAATGAACCATATCCTTCTATACCACATGTACTTTTTATACCTATATTAGCATAAGTTAAAGCTATACCTTCAGTAATAGTAAACTTATTATTACTTATCAAAGTACTTTCATTCATTACTTCTACATTAGCATTATTTATTGCTCCTCCTGGTGTATAATTTATTTCAAAACATCCACTTGTTAATCCTATATTAATAGGATTAGATGTAGACCACATTAATCCTGCATATGTAAGCCCTGATCCTATTAGAATAAATACCGCTACCCCTAATATTATTAATATTTTTTGTTTCTTTGTATAATCTTTCATGATATAACTCCTTCCATTATAAAAAGACTATGAAAAATCACTAATATTTCTATTAGTTATTTCATAGTCTTTATTTATTTTATCTATATTTCTTTTATTTATAGTAAGATAAACAACCCCCCCCCATTTTATGATTTTGAGTTAACTTATAGTTAACATTATTTAATCTATTTAAATTAATATTATTATTCATGAAGGGTTCCTCCTCTCTTTACATTACTAGTTAAGTTTATCATAAAAATATATAATTATCAATATTATTTTATTATTTTCTTTTAATCTTTATAGAATACTTAGAATTACCTCGGTAATTATTGTTAGTATCAAAGTCATCTTCATCATAAGTAAATGCTGTTAATGTTATATCTTCTACTTTATCTATTGAGGTAACAGCAAATATTTTTATTGATGAAAGTATAGTATTATCTTCCATCTCTTCTAAGTGACTATAAAATCCATTAGGAGCATTAACATCATCATATAAATATACATAAAAATAATCACCATATCTATATATATCTGGTTCTAGAAAATTACCACCCTCTATAGTACCATCTTTTAGAGTATATGTTATGTTAAAACCTACTTTATAGTTATCAATATTTTCATAGTTATCATAATACTTCTTCCATGTATTTTTAAAATTAGTACCATCAATAGCTTTATCATCTGTTAAGAATACTTCAAAAGAACCAATATCTTCCATACTATTAAAATTAGCATAATATGTATCTTCGATTACTTCTTTATTATGATAATTATTACTAGCGGGAAATAATCCTAATTTAATAGGGTTATTATCAATATATTCTTCTTTTGGCTTCTCTTCTTCATCACTCTTTGGTATATCTAGTACTTCTTTTTCTTTATTGTTTACTAGACTACATCCAGTAAGTAAAAGAATAAGTATTAATATTTTAAACTGTTTCATATAAATTATTTAACTCCTTTAGTATTATTTCTTTAGCTTCATCAATAAAATTTATAATATCTTCTATTTCAAAAAGATATCTTTTACCATTAGTGGCTTCCTCTATTAATATTCCTGTTTTATTAACTATTAAATATAATTTATCCATAGGTATTTCTTTAATAATATTTGGTATATATGGTATTTCTTCATAAAATATCTTTAATGGAAAATTATATTTATCTAACAATTGTTTATTTAAATTAGAATAATCGTTATATACATAATAAGTAAAAGTATCATTATTATATTTAATATTAGTACCATCTAATTCTTTTAAATAATTACCATCTATTATCTTAGTAATAAAATATTTAAACCATAAGTAATCTGTATATAGATGAATATAATAGCCTAATACAAAATCATCATCTAAATAATTTTTATATTTAATTAAAAAATTATTTATATTAGGAATATTATTATCTATATCATCTAAAAAATGACTATATAATTTAGATTCTCCTAATAACTTAGATATATCAGGAGCAATAGTTCCAATAAGTAATTCTCTACTATTTCTTTTTAAAGATTTATTTATTTCATTTGCTACACAAATATGAATTATAGAAGAAGCCATTATCTAGTACCTTTTCTTCCTTTTTCTTTTACATAATGAGATAATTCTTCTTCAGTATGTTTACCAAGAGCAATAGCTCTATTTAATTTATCTTCTGTACTAATATCTTGAATACTTCTAGAAGCCATTACTTGATACATTGTATTATCATTATCTGCTTTTTTAACAAAAACTCCATTAACATTATATATATTATCCTTAACATGCTTAAATACTATTCTTACCTGATCTCTTTTTAATTCCATATATCTTACTAACTTTTTATTATTGGTTAAATGTTTTACTTCTGTCTTGGAAATCGTACCATCTTTAAATTTAAGAATTAAATCAAGAACAGTATCATAATACTCATGTGGAACATCAGACATATCACTAATCATTTTAGCCTTAGTTGGATTAGCAGGACTAGTAGAATATACTAGTTTTTTATTATCTTTGATTTCTTTGGCTTCTTCATCAGTTATTTCAACTTCATCATTTTCTTCAATAGCAAAGTAGTTGATATTGTTATAGTATTCTCTTATAATTAGATATTTACTTAAATTGATATAATAATCTCTTAATATTTCATTACGATTATTTCTTTTAAAAATAACATCATTATCGAGTAATAGTTCACTATAGGTCGCTAATTCATTGTTATAGTTATTTAGTATAGAAATAATAATATAATTAAATTCATTATTTTCTAATTCATAACTTTTATATAAATCTAATAAATCTACTATTTTCTCTTTATTAGTATACATAATTGTATTATTAAGTTCCCTTACTATTCTATCTAAAGATGATACTCGATCAGGATATACTTCTGGTAATGGCATAACTTCATAACCTGACTTTAAAATGTATTTAATTTCTTTCTTAATTTTCTCAGCATTATTCATTTCAATTTTATTACCATTGCGATATGAAACAACACTTTTATTATGACACTCAATATCTAGTACACATAATATAGCCTCTCTTGGAGATATTTGATTAGATACCTCATAATAACTTACTATTCTTTTAAGATCAGGAATAGCATATTTATCAGTCATTGGTAATTTATACTTAAAACATTTTCTAGCAGTATATGCTGTATTTATGGTATTTCTATTTCTATTTATTCTATTTTTTATATCTTCTAATTCTTTTAATAAGTCACTATATTCTTTCTTTAATTTAGTTATATAAGTTCGATATTCATTCTTTTGATTATAATGTGGATTTTGTAACTTTGATAATAATAAATAAAAATTATTACTTGCTATATGATCTTCATATATACTATCTAATAATATTGTTATAAATAATTTGTTTTCCTCTAGTGATTCATAATTATCATTAAAATAACTAAGTAATTCTTTATATAAATCTCTATTAATTAATTTCTTTTTATATTCACCTTTTAATATTCTATTCTCTTCAATATACTTATCTAATAACTCTAATAGTCTACTATCCATGTTAATCCCTACTTTCTTATAAAATGATTATATCATATTATAATGAAAAATAAAAGAACTATGATAGTCCTTTTATAAATATTTCTTAAGGCTCTCTACATAAGTTTCTCCTAATGTAGTAAAGTCTTCTGCTATTTTATGAACACTCTTATCTATTTTTTTATTATTTAATATTCTTCTTCCTTCAATTATACCCATATTAGTTCCTTTAATTAATAATTCTGCTATTTTAGATGTTGTTTCTTCTTTCATTGTCTTCATTTCTATTCCCCAATATGTCATCATTTTTTCCATTGTATTAACTTTATGTGGTGTTCCTTCTTTATCATATTTAGGATAAATTTCTTCTATTCTATTACTAATTTTTTTATAACTTTTAAGTTGACCTTCTAATAATTTTACTAATTTTTTATCTTCTACTTTCTCTAAAATATAATTAATGGAATATGCACCCATTAAAGCACCTTTATTTAATTCATCTAAAGCATTGATATCTTCTTTCATAAATCATCCTCCACCTCTATTATGTCCTTTAATATTATTTTTATGCTAAAAATATTTATGATGAAGACCTTAGGCTTCATCATACTCCGGAAGACTATTGGCTGAAGGAGCAAAGAAAAAGAGTATTACTACTCTATTTATGTTCTAATTGGATTAAAATCTACTTCTACTGATACTTTATTATTTGTTTTATACATATTAATTATAAATTTTAAAGTATTGATTAGATTGTCATCTTTCCGATATTTAATAATAATTTGATAATGATAAATGTTATTTACTTTAAAAATACTAGCCATAGATGGTCCTAATATAATAGTAGTAGTATTTAATTTACTTCTTAAATAATTTCCTATTTTATTGGCTTCTTTAAAACCTAGTTCATACTCTTTAGATGAAATACTAATTAGAGTTAAATAGTAATATGGTGGATATTTGAGCATCTTTCTAATCTGCATTTCTTCTTTATAGAAGCCAAAATAATCATGATTCTTTGATAAAGTAATACTATAATGATCAGGATTATATGTTTGAACTATAACTTCCCCTTTACTAGTAGATCGTCCTGCTCGGCCAGATACTTGAGATAACAAATCAAAGGTATTTTCACTAGCTCTAAAGTCAGGAGCCATTAAAGAAGAGTCAATAGAAATAACTCCTACTAAAGTAACTAAAGGAAAATCAAGTCCTTTAGCTATCATCTGTGTACCTATTAAAATATCATATTGGTATTCACCAAAAGCATCTATTATTTTCTGGTGTTCACCTTTTTTACTAGTAGTATCAACATCCATTCTAACTATTCTTGCATCAAACATTTTATGTAATTCTTCTTCTAATTTCTCAGTACCTAGACCATAATCTTTAATATTAGTACTACCACACTTAGGACACTTTGTACTTGGTAATTTTGCGGTACCACAGTAATGGCATTTTAAATTATTACTAGTTTTGTGATAAGTATAGGCAATATCACATTTAGGACATTTTTCAGTATAACCACATTCTTTACAAGTAATTATATTGGAATAACCTCTTCGATTAAGTAAAAGGATAATCTGTTCATGTCTATCTAATTTTTCTTTTATTTTGTTTTTTAAGGTATTTGATAAGATGAAGTTACCTTTTTTTATTTCTTCTTTCATATCAATAATAGTTACTTCAGGAAGAGTACTAACACTTGGTCTTTTGGATAGAACTAGTAATTTATATACTTTATTGCCCGCTCTTGCAAAGGCTTCTAAACTAGGTGTAGCACTTCCTAATACTACTGGACATTTATGATATTTACTTCTTAAAATAGCAATATCTTTAGCATTATATCTTGGATGGTTTTCTTGTTTATAACTACTAGTATGTTCTTCATCTATAATAATAACTCCAATATTAGTAAATGGTACAAAGACAGCACTTCTAGTACCAATTACTATTCTAGCTTCACCACTCGTTATTTTACGATATTCATCATATCTTTCGGTATCAGATAATCTAGAATGTAATACTGATATGATATTACCAAATCTAGCTATAAATTTACCTACAACTTGCGGAGTTAAACTTATTTCTGGTACTAGCATAATGGCTTCTTTACCTTGCTTTAATGCCTCTTCAATAATATTCATATATACTTCTGTTTTACCACTACCGGTTACTCCATATAATAAAAAGGTATTGGAGGTGCCAAAAGATGTTATTACTTCATTACTAGCCTTTAATTGTTCTTCATTTAGAGTTATTTTTTTATAGTTAGTAGTCCCCTCATAATTATATCTTTTATCTTCTTCAAGATATATTTCTCCTAAGTCATGTTTTATTATAGTATTAATAGTACTAGTCATTTTAGTAATTAAAACATCACTTTCTTTTAATTTACATAATATATTAATTTGACCCTCATATTTACAATTCTTAATATAATTATCTATCTCTTCTACAGTCTTAGTTCTTCTTAAGTACTTGTTATATTTTATTTTAATATTTGAATTAATTTCGGCTTTTAGAGCTTTAGGTAGCATTACTTGATAGGCAGATACTAATGAACATAGAAGTGTTTTACTCATATATTTACCAAGTAAAATCATTTCTTCATTAAGTACTGGACTACTATCGGTTACATCAATAATGTCTTTTATTTTATCTTTATCATAAAGAGGAATATCAATAATATTCATAACAAATCCTTCAAGTACCATATTACCAAAGGGTATTTTTACTCTTATACCTATTTTTATTTTATCTTGTAATTGTATTGGTACATGATAAGTATAATATTGATCGACAGCTTTAGCACTTATTTGAGTTAATACTTCTATATACATTTAATTCCTCCTTATATTCATATTTTATCATCATTAATGTTTAAAGTCTATAGGGTGATTTAAAAAATATAGATTTATTTTTTAAGATAGATTTGGCTATAAAGTTAGAAAATTACACGAAATCAAGATTTTTAATGAAAAAGATCGCCTTTTAAGCAGTCTTATTCTTTTTACTTTCGATAGCCACTCTTTGAACTAAGCCCATTGCTATCATTAAACATATTGTATAACTACCTCCATACGATAGAAATGGAAGCGGCACTCCTGTTAATGGCATTAGTCCCATTACACCAAATAGATTGACGATAATATGTGTTAATAAATAGGTAAATACACCATAACAAAGAAGACTTCCTCGAAGAGTATTTGCTCTTCTGGCAATTTGAATAATTCTAAATAAAACAAAAGCATAAGCACATATTATTATTATTCCTACTACCAATCCCCACTCTTCAACGACAATAGGAAAAATAAAGTCTGTATAAGATTCTGGTAAATATAAATATTTCTGAGTTGAAGAACCTAATCCCTGACCATTTAAACCACCATTTTTAAAAGCAATAAAACTATTACATAACTGATAACCAGTTTTTTCTTGATATCTTTCACATGGTAATGTAAATTTAAATCTATCTAATTGATAATCTTTTAAAAAACTTGCACCAGTAGTAATAAGAACTAATACTACCAATAAGATACCACCAATAAATATCTTATTAAAAATACTTCTATTTTTCTTATCAATAGGTACTCCATAAAACATAATAATAGTAATTAAACCAATTATAACTGCGGTTCCCATATCTGGTTGAATCATAACAAGACCTACAATAATAAGAGCCACTATTATAGGCTTTATGATATTCCATTGGTTATCTAGTTTATCTTTGTTTCTTTCATAATAAATACTAAGATATAAAATAATACCTACTTTAGCAAACTCTGATGGCTGAATAGTAATAGGTCCTATCTTATACCAACTAACAGCATTTTTAGCAGCATGTCCAATAAAAGGAAGTCCAATTAAAGATAACATAATTATTGTTATAATTATGATATCTAATTTTAATTTTTTATAATTCTTAGTAGGAAAGATTATACAAAAGAAAAAAGTTATCATACCTATTACTAAAAATAAAGCCTGTCTTATAAAATAATGATATGGACTATAATTATATCTCATATATGATTCCATTGATGAAGCACTTAATATCATTATTAAACCAAAAACAAAAAAAATAAAGGTTATTATTAGTAAGGGTTTATCTAATTTTGATAATGTTTTTTTCATATCTATCACTTTCCTATATTAATAATAGCATATTTTTATTCTTTTGAAAATGTATTTTGAATTATTTTACATATTATTTAATTAATTAAAGAAAAAAGAGCCTAGATATATATTCTATCTCTACTACTCTTCTTTTTCTTTTCATTATAATATTTATCTACTAGGACTACCTTTTTATTTTTTAAGCTTGATTTAGTATCAATAATTCTTTGATTAGTTGAACCCCTGAAAGGACAATCTAAACTTTTCTTTTCCAATACAAAAGGACCATCTATTAATACATCAATTAATTTTAAAAATTCAATAATATTATGATTTTTCTCTCCTAGTTTTAATAGTGCTTCATAAGTAAAGCCGGTATAACACCAAATATTCATTTTCTTACTTTTAATATATTTAGCTATTTCAATACATTCATCCACTTGGTAGAAGGGATCACCCCCAGAAAAGGTGATACCATCTTGACCTTCTAATTCATCAATTTGTTCTTTAACTTCATCAATATCTACTAGAAAACCATCATCAAATGAATGTGTTTGAGGATTATGACACCCAGGACATTTATGAAGACACCCCTGAGTCCATAAAACTGTTCTTATTCCTTCACCATCAACAATGCTATCTGGCATCAGAACAGGACTTGCAAGTCTAATTTTCATTATTTATTACTCATTAATCCTTCAGTACCGTGTTTTACTCTATCTCTTTCTTCAGCTCTTTTACCATTGTTAAATCTATCTACTGTACCAACTAAATAACCAGTAATTCTTCTTATTCTTTCAAAACCAACGCCCTCTCCTACTAATTTTTCTTTTACTTCTTCTTTCATTTTAATTACCTCTTTCTTTATTTATTTAACAATTACAACTATTCTTATAGTCATTTACTCTCTCTATTGGAACCCCTTCATAAGCCTTTCTACCACAGCCAGGACAAGTATCACCAATAACACCAACATAACCACATACTGGATCCCTATCTACTGGATGGTTAATAGCGGCATATCCCATATCATTTTCATACATTAATCTAATAATTTTTTCAAACGCTTCTAAGTTATTAGTAGTATCACCATCTAACTCAATATAACTTATATGACCAGCATTAGTATATTTATGATATGGACCTTCCTTCTTAATTTTATTTACTATTGATATATTATAATATACTGGTACATGGAATGAATTAGTATAATATTCTCTATCAGTAACACCTTTAATCTTACCATATACTGCTTTATCAATATTAATAAATCTACCAGATAAACCTTCAGCAGGAGTAGCAAGTAATGTAAAGTTTAACTTATATTCTTTAGCATACTCATCACACTTATTTCTCATAAACTCAATAATTTCAAGACCTAACTTTTGAGCTTCATCACTTTCACCATGATGTTTTCCAATCAAAGCTTTAAGACATTCAGCAAGTCCTATAAAACCAATAGATAATGTACCATGTTTTAATATTTTTCTTAATCTATCATTAGGTTTTAACTTATCAGAATCTATCCATATTCCTTGTCCTAATAAAAATGGAAAGTTATATAATCTCTTATTACATTGAATTTCAAATCTTTCAAGTAATTGATCTTTAACTAAATCCATTAGTTCTCCTAGTTCCTCGTAGAAGCCCTTCATATCAGTCTCATCATTTCTTACAATACCATGTTTAATACCAAGTCTTGGTAAGTTAATTGAAGTAAATGATAAATTACCTCTACCAGGAGTAACTGCTTTGTCTTCATCTACAACATTACCAATTACTCTAGTTCTACATCCCATATATCCTACTTCAGTATTATAGTCTCCCTTATAATAAGGTTTATTAAATGATGAATCCATAAATGAGAAGTTAGGGAATAATCTCTTTGAAGACACCTTACATGATAATTTAAATAAATCATAATTAGGATCTTCTGGATCATAGTTTACACCTTTCTTAAGTTTAAATATTGATATTGGGAATATTGGGGTTTCATTCTTACCAAGTCCAGCATCAATAGATAATAAGAAATTCTTAATAACCATTCTACCTTCTGGTGAAGTATCAGTACCAAAGTTAATACTTGAAAATGGTACCTGAGCTCCCGCTCTTGAATGCATAGTATTTAAGTTATGAACAAAAGCTTCCATTGCTTGATATGTTTGCCTATCTGTTTTCTTATAAGCAGTTTCATAAGCCTTTTCAAATATTCTCTTTACTTCAGTACTTTCTTTATAAATAGGTTCAAATACCGTTATATCCAAATCAATACTAGTTAATTTATCAATTTCTTTCTCAATTCTATCCATATTAACAAAACTAATAAAATCAGTAAAATCTAAAAGTTCATATACAGCCTGTTTAAACATTTTCTTAAATGTTTTAAGTACTCCTGGTGCTAAATAATAATCAAAAGCTGGTATTGATTGACCACCATGTTGATCATTTTGATTAGACTGAATAGCAATTGCTGCAAGTGCAGAATAACTCATGATATCTTTTGGTTCTCTTAAATGACCATGACCAGTAGAAAAACCACCTTTAAATAATTTATTTAAATCTATTTGCATACAAGTAGTAGTTCCCATTGCTTCAAAATCCATATCATGAATATGAATATCTCCATTATCATGTGCCTCAGCAAATTTTTTCTTCATTAAATATGTCTCAGTAAATACTCTTGATATAGTACTACCAAATTGAAGCATTGTTCCCATAGCGGAATTACCATCAATATTAGCATTTTCTCTTTTACTATCTTCTTCATTCGCAGACTTAAGACCAAGTCCTTCAATACTCTTTTGAAGTTTTGCTTGTATTTTATCATCTCTAAAAGCTATACGAGCTGCTGCTCTTCTTTGACGATATTCTGAAAACGATTCATATACATCAGTATAATCATATTTTTTCAGCATATCTTCAATTAAATCTTGTACTTCTTCTATTTTTATCTTTCCCAGTGGTAAATATTCTTTAGCTATCTTTTTAATAACTGCTTGATATACTTTTTGAATATCTTTCTCACTATATTTTTTCTCATCTTCAATTAGAATACTATCAAAGCCTTTCTTAATAGCAAGAGCAACTTTAGTTCCATCAAACTCTACTTTCTTACCATTTCTTTTAACAACCTCAATTGTTTCTAATTTTTCTTCTGTTTCAATCATACTTCTTCCTCCTACCTTACAGATACCATTATATAGTCTAGAAAGATCTTTGTCAATACTTTTTGTTCGTATTTTTTATTTTTTACATTTTTTCTATTTTTTTATTTTTTAAATATTTATATTTTTCTTATTTTTTATTTTTTTGTATTTTTATTTTTAAATATTAATTGTATATTATACCCATTTTTACCTTATATTATAAGGCATTGCAAAGTTTTATTTATATAAACACTTGTAAATCATTTTTTGCTTTTTTCTTATTTTATAAATATCATTGTATCTTAAAAATACAACTTTTTCTATTTTTTTATTTTTCTGAAAAAGTTAACTGTTCGTGTATTTTCTCTCTAATTCCCTATAAAATAAAGAATTAAAATATCAACTCTTTCGGCCGCTTTTCGGCCGGTCATATTTTATTCCTTCTTTTTGCAATAAAAAAATCTAACCACATTAGTTAGATTACAAATACAAATTTGGTACCAGCCAAGGGACTTGAACCCTCACACTATCACTAGTAGTAGATTTTGAGTCTACCGCGTCTACCATTCCGCCAGGCTGGCATTACTACTAAATTATATAATAATTTTAGTAGTTTGTAAATACTTTTTGCTTCTTTTCTTAATTACTTATGAATAAACATTGCATCTCCAAATGAGAAGAAACGATATTTATTTTCTACAGCATGTTTATAAGCATTTAATATAATATCTTTACTAGCAAAAGCTGATACTAACATTACTAAAGTTGATTTTGGTAAATGAAAATTAGTAATAAGTCCATCAATAGCCTTAAACTCATATCCTGGATATATAAATATATCTGTCCAACCATTACATTCTTTAAAAGTATTATATTTAGTCATAATAGTTTCTAATGTTCTAGTAGTAGTAGTACCTACCGCAATTATATTTCTTCCTTCTTTTTTAGCTGTATTTAGAGTGTCCGATACTTCTTTAGTCATACTATAAAACTCACTATGCATCTTATGTTTTGTTACATCAGAAACTGCTACTGGTCTAAAAGTCCCTAGTCCTACATGTAATGTTATATAACAAATAGTAATACCTTTATCTTCAATCTCTTTTAACAATTCTTTAGTAAAGTGAAGGCCCGCTGTTGGAGCAGCACTACTACCAATATTTTTAGCATATACAGTTTGATATCTATCTTTATCATCTAATTTAACTTTAATATATGGAGGAAGTGGCATACTACCTAATTTATCTAATATTTCATAGAAGATACCATCATATATAAAATTAAACTCTCTTATACCATCTTCACCTAATGCTACACATTCACATTTTAATTCTCCATTACCAAAAGTAATAATAGTACCTATCTTTACCCTTTTAGCAGGCTTTACTAAACATTCCCATCTATCTCCATTAATATTCTTTAGTAATAATACTTCAATTACAGCACCTGTATCAGATTTTACCCCTATTATCCTCGCAGGCATTACTTTAGTATCATTAAGTACTAATACATCCCCTTTATTTAAATAATTTACTATATCATAAAATCTATCATCTACCATATTACCATTATTCTTATCTAACACTAATAATCTAGAACTTTCCCTATGCTCTAATGGTACTTGTGCTATTAATTCTTCAGGTAAATAATAATCAAAATCATCTGTCTTCATAATATTCCTTCTTTCTAAAATATTATATAATAAATATATATTTATATCAAGTTATTTTATATCTTTACATAGTAAAAGAAGGTAATCTTATACCCTCTCTAACCATACACTTAATTGATATCTATATTATTTTGTGTCCGCCTACAGGCGGATACCAACTATTCCGCCTCTTCACTACCACTCATGACTCTAGTAATTTCTACCTTCTTACTTAGTATTCATGAAGACAAGCTTTCGCTTGTCTGGCCACCAGCGGATCGGCGCCCGCTCGGAGGCCCTTTTTGACAAATTTTTCCTACCAAAGTTTAACTTACCAGTTACCCATTTACGGTTAACTGGTAAGGTGCTGAACTTGAGCCTGATCCTGACCCAATAACTAGTTTAGAATCTAGATAAAGGACTGGCGCAACCCCAAGCGCATAAGAGGCATCGATGGCGTTGTAGATGTTGACAAAGCCCGACGGATACACATACCACGCATAGTGCGCATAGTCGGAGTTCGGGGTCAATAACCATCCATAATTAGTTTCATTGTTAGTGATAATATTTTTCATCCAATTGTTTGCTGCACATTCTGGATTATAATAATTTTCTAGTGTTTTTTGACACTGATTTAAATCAGTAGCATACCCATAATCGCTGGCATAAGGAAGGGATATTTTTCCTTTCCATGCTGTTGGTCTTCCTGTATATACTGTTCCACTTGCTCTTTCTTTATCATACATAATGTTTGAAAATACATTTGGTGTATTATGTCCTTTTATTGTATATGTTTCTTCGGATATTAGATTTCTTGTTGTATCATTTTTTAGACCTGTTGATGTAAAATTACATGATTCTGTGGCATTATTTTCTCCTACAAAACAATTTCCACTTTGGGCATTCCAATATAAACTTTGGCCATTGCCATTATCATTAGTATCTGTTTTGTAATAATCACTTGGGTTTAATAATTTCATTAATCTTGCTGTGGTCCAATCATTTTTTCCATTTGCAGTTTCCGCTCCTGTAGAAGTATTTTTGTTATCCCATGAATATTTACCTATTATTTCATTTCTCATTATCTTTACTTTACCATCGAATACTCCTATTATTCTCCATGTTTCACATGTACTTGATGATTGATTAGAGTAATCAGAACAATTGAAATAGATGTAGTTATTTATTTCTACTGGTTCATAACGTTTACCAGTTCCAGTACAATACTTTTGCTTAACTTCATTGTAGGTCATCTGCTCTCCAATCATATCTGATCCCCAATCGTATTCTGCTTCACATGTTGCCTGATCACTATAACCATAGTTTTCGTATCCATCAACATCTGGAGAACATATATTATAATTAGTTTCAAAATCTTCAAGACAAGCGGCTTCACTATCAGCGGATATTTCGAATATAGTTTTTGTTGCATCACTTTGCCATGCTGGTACAGTGGTAGTATTAGATTTTCCATAGTATCTTATATTACCATCTACATCTTCCATTAAGTTATTTGTAGTATCATATCTATATTTTACATTGTTATTTTCTACTAATTTATTAGGAGTAAACTTATTAGTTATAGTCATTGAAGCAGAATTAGTACTTAATGCTGTTCTAGTAAGTGTTTTTTTAGATTTAGTACTTGCTTCTAATTTTATTTGAGCATTAAATATTTTACCTAGTAATTTATCTTGATTTTTAGTTATATCACAAATAGATAAATCACCAGTACATGCTTCACTAATCCACATTAAATAAACATAAGTATCTGTATTAGTAGTTAAATCTTGCTGAGTATTAGTAAGTACCAATCTATTATTTTCTCTAGTATCGAATGTTGGAGAAAAGTTTCCTTCGGATAATAATGTTCCATTTTTATATAGTCTCCATTTTACATATTCACTCTTTAGTGCATTACTCATATCTATATTTCTTAAAGATATATCATAAATAGTATTATCAGGATTACTACTACTACCTGTTACCATAAACTTAACCTTTAATATTCTTTCATCAGTTACATCTACTCCAGTTACTAAAGTATCAGCAATAGGTAACATTTTATTATTACTAGTTACTGTACTAGTATTAGTACTATCATAAGTTATACTAGCAGTTATATTACCAGCAGTAGTATTTATTCCTATTGGATTAAATGTAGCTATTTTTAAAGCATAAGTAATACCAAATACACCTAATACTATTACTATTAACATAGCTATTAAAAACTTTATATTATTTTTTATAAAACTCATTATTATCCTCTCCTATTTACATATATAATTATACTATAGATAGAATATTTTATCAATAATATTTTTCTATCTATTTACAAAAAAATAAAAATATAGTAATATTAATATAGACAAAAGAATGAAAGAAGGAATTATTAAATGAAAAAAATTAAAATATTATTAATTATACTTGGAGTATTTCTATTATCAGGATGTAATATAACTAAAGATAGTATGGAAGATATTGAAATATATACTACTATTTATCCTATTAGATATCTAATTAATAGTTTATATGGTACAAATAGTACTATAAATAGCATCTATCCATCAGGAGTTGATCCAAATGATTTTAAAATATCAGATAAAAAAATAGAAGAATATTCTAAAACAGATTTATTTGTTTTTAATAGTTTAGATAAAGAAAGAGATATAGCAGTTAAAATGCTAAATAAAAATAAAAAATTAAAGATAATAGATGTATCTACAGGTATGACATATGATAATGATATAGCGGAATTATGGCTTAATCCTTATAATTATTTAATGATGGCAGAGAATACAAAAAAAGGATTACTTGAATATATTGATAATCCATATTTAATATCTAATACAGATGGTACTGGTATTGAAAATAAATATGAAGAATTAAAATATGATTTATCAAGATTAGATGCTGATATTAAAGAAAAAGTTAGTTTAGCAAAATATAATACTGTCGTAGTAGATACTAATTTATTTAAATATTTAGAAAAATATAATCTAAAAGTAATATCATTAGAAGAAACAGAAGAATTAAATGAAAATACTATAGATGAAGTTAAAAAGTTAATTAATAATGGTAGCATTAAGTATATTTATTCTGCTAGTGATAGTACTAATGAAACTTGTCAAAAGTTAATTGATAATTATGGTATAGAATTAATTACTATTAATACAATGGAAACAATAGATGGCGGTATTACTAATTCAAATGAAAACTATATTACAATTATGAATAATAATTTAGAATTGTTAAATAAAGAATTATATAAATAATTAAAAAAAGACTAGACAAAATAAAAAAAATGTAATATAATTATATTACATTTGACGGCGAGATAGCTCAGTTGGCTAGAGCATTCGGTTCATACCCGAAGGGTCGAGGGTTCGAATCCCCCTCTCGCTACCATTTGATTTTTAAAGCCTTGTTTAAGGCTTTTTTAATTGAAAAATACATTTACCATAATAAAACTAATTATAACTGATAACAGATCCGCTAATAGACCTACAATAAGAGAATATCTTATTTTTTTTATACCTACACTAGTAAAGTACATACTAATAATATAAATAGTAGTATCAGTAGAACCTTGCATAACTGAAGCAAGTCTACCAATTAAAGTATCAGTACCATACCTTGTTAAGATGTCATTTAATACTACTAGACTACTAGAACCAGAAATAGGTCTTAATATGGCTAAAGGAATTACTTCAGTAGGAAATGCTATTTTAATAAAGAGAGGCTTTATAAGATTACATATATAATTTATAATACCACTATCAGTAATCATAGTAATAGCAATAATCATAGCAAATATAGTGGGAAATAAATTAATAGATAATTTCATACCCTCTTTTACACCTATTATAAAAGTATCAAAAATATCTATTTTTTTATATATACCATAAATAATTATTATAATTACTACTAAAGGAATAAAATAATTAATCATATTTTTTTCTCCATATAAAATAAAATAATCGATCTAATAATATAGCTAAAAAAGTAGATAAAAAAGTAGTAATAATAGTAACCGGTACTATTTCTGTTGGATTAATACTACCATTAATTAATCTTAAACTAATTACTGTAGTAGGAACAATAGTAACTGAAGCAGTATTTATAACAAGAAAAGTAATCATAGATCTAGAGGCTACATCACTATTATTATTTAATCTCTTAAGTTCACTCATAGCTTTTAAACCAAAAGGAGTAGCAGCATTACCTAGTCCTAACATATTCATAACTACATTAGAAGAAATATAACCAATAGCCTTATCTCCTTCAGGTATTTCAGGAAAAAGTATTTTTACTACTTTTGATAATTTATTAGATATAATATCTAATAAACCAGAAGCATCCGCTATTTTCATAGTACCAAGCCATAAACACATTAATGGAACTATTCCTAATATCATATCAATAGCTTTACTACCTGATGATAACATACTATTAGGAATACTACCACTTCCATTTATTATGCTAAATAGTACTCCTAGTACTATAAAAAATCCCCATATATAGTTAATCATTAAACCACTTTCTTATTTTAGCAAAGATATTATTATTTTTCTTTTTAGTATCTTTAATAATAAAAATATCTTCTTCATATAAAATATTATCACCCAGTAATATTTGATTAACCCCTACTTTATCATTATCATGATAATTATTCTTTTTTTCTAATATTATATGACTAATAAGAGACTTTTTTTCCTCTTTTTTTAGTGGTATATAGATATCATTTTTAATATAAAAAGTATCATTTTTATAATAACTATCACCATATACTTTAAATTTATTTTTATTAAGTACCCTATAACCTATATAATTATCCTTAGCATAATTATATAAATCAATATGAGTATTCCAATCATCAGAATCCCTTATAGTAACCACTATTAAATTCATATCATCTATACTAGCAGTACTAACCAGTGTTCTTCCAGACTCTTCAGTATATCCTGTCTTACCACCAGTTATATAATCATACTTTAATAATTTATTTTTATTATTCCAAACATATGTCTTTTTATCAGTAGTAACTTTATATTTCTTAGTCTTAACTATGTTTCTATATTCTTCATACTGCATAGCATATTTAGTAAGAAGAGCCATATCATAAGTACTTGAATAATTACCTTCAGGTATTGGAAGACCACTAGGATTATTAAAAGTAGTATTTTTCATACCTATTTCTTTAGCCTTATCATTCATCATTTTAACAAAGTTATCAATATTTCCCCCAACATAAACAGCAATCGCATTAGCGGCATCATTACCACTACGAAGCATTAACCCATATAATAAATCTCTTAAAGTAATATGCTCCCCTACTTCAATATATATTCCAGAACCATAAGCCTTTAAAATACTATCATCTACTTCTACTACATCATCTAATTTACCACTTTCAATAGCAATAGTAGAAGTCATAATTTTAGTAATTGATGCTATTAACCTTCTACTATTCATATCTTTACTTACAAGTACCCTACCAGTTGTAGAATCCATTAATATATAAGAAGATGCACTACTAGTATTTGCATTAACTACAGGAATAAACATTATTAATAAAATTATTACTACTAATACCTTTTTCATAAACTCACCTATAAGATAATATGAAAAAAAGAACTAAATTAGTCCTTTTATTTAAAACGAAAATGTATTTTGCTATAGTTATGCTATAACCGAATTTGATACTTTTAATTTTAAACTGTTTCTATTTCTTATCATTGTAATACCTCAAATGTATTTCTTACTTTATCATAAATATTCATTTTTTTAGCATATTCATATAATTTTAAAGTATTCTTCTCTTTACTATAAAAATATCCTCTAATTGCTTTATTAAATAGTTCAGCATCAATTTTCTTTTTATTTTTAATAATATCACAAATTGTTTTATCCAAGTCATAAACTTTAATAATGTTACCTGAACTCAACTTATAATTTGTAACACCTAGATTTAATAATTCTTTTTTTATATAAAACAAATTAATATCATCGTTTTTTTGAAGTGAACCATTATAACCACTATTAATTGTAATATCATATTTAATCGGTATTCTATTTGATAAACCATATAGATAAAGTGCTGTAGTATTAGAATAAATTGCATTTTTACTTTTACTTTGTAAAATAATAAACTCGTCTGTTAATTCATTCTTTTTTATATAAATACCACGACTCACCCTCTCAATTTTATTTTCTTTAACAAGTTTAGTAAGGTAAGTTCTTGATATAGTATTATCGGTAACATCTTTAGTAGTTAAATATCCATTTTTAAATAAATTTAAAATTATAATTTCATATTTCATAATCATTTTCCTTTCACGATTAAATATGATATAATTTAATCGTATTTATAAATGCTATTTTATATAATTTTTATGAATCAGTAATCATTCTTTTATCTTAAATAATACATTGTATTTCCCTTTTCTAGGAAAAATATGAAATTATTCCTAGAAAAAGTCAATATACTTTTGTAATAAATATTAATTAGAAAGTATTCACTCTCGAATATGATATCTTATAATCTTTATAAAAAGTATTTAATTATTTTAATATTTATTATATAATAGATGTGGATGTGATGAAATGGATAAATTAGTTGTAAAAAATAAAAATGAATTATATAGTTATTTAAGAGATAATCTAAATAAATCTAAAAATAATATCAAGTCTTTATTAAAGAATGAATGTATATATGTTAATGATAAAATAGTTACCAAATATAATTATATAGTTGATGTAGGAGATATTATAACTATTGGTAAAAAAATTAATAATAATGATTTTAATCTTAAAATTATATATGAAGATAATGATATTATAGTTATTGATAAACCTAGTAAAATACTTACTATATCTAATGATAAAGAAAAAGAAAAAACATTATATAGAGAAGTATCTAATTACTTAAAAAGAGAAAATAAAAAGGTATTTGTTATTCATAGACTTGATTATGATACTTCAGGAATAATTATGTTTGCTAAAAATCAAAAGATTCAAAAATTATATCAAGAAAATTGGAATAAACTTGCTAAAAAAAGAGAATATACCGCGATTGTAGAAGGAATAACTAATAGTCATGGTCATATTGAATCTTATTTAAAAATGTCTAGAACATTACAGGTATATTCCTCAAAAAATAATGATGGACTACTAGCTATTACTGATTATGAAAGAATTAAATATAATGATAAATATTCATTACTAAAAATACATATATCTACTGGTAGAAGAAATCAAATTAGATGTCATATGGCTGATATTAAACATCCTATACTTGGCGATAGCCGCTACCAAAGTAAGACTAATCCATTAAATAGACTTGCTCTTCATGCTAATAGATTAGAGATTATCAATCCACTTACTAATAAATTAATGATTTTTAATAGTGAACTTCCAAGTGAGTTTATAAATATATTTAACTAGTGAAAATAATCACTAGTTATTTTATTATATTTATTTATTAGCTAATCTACTATCTCCTGTTTTATAATCAATAATAATACCATCTTCAATATTATAAACAAAAACATTAAACTTAATACCTTGACCATTATCCTCAATAGAATAAGCCTCTATCTCTACTCCAATAGCTAATAAATTATCCCCCTCAAAAACAGGAGTTACACGATATAAAACATGGTTATTTGTCTTTTTAATATAATCTGCTACTTTATTTTCAAACTGAAGCATTCCTTTAGTATTCATACTTCTAGTACAAGTTATCAAGTTTTGCGTATTGGCATTTTCTCCTGTTAACTGATAACCAATCAAGTGACATCTATTATATAAATATTTTCCATCAACATGATCATATTTTACAGTATGCCAACCAGTAGGCTTTACCATACCAATAGAACCCCTTTTTTCCGTAGGCATTAAATCAACACTTATATTAGCTATAGCGGGTCCACATCTTCCTAAATAGTCTAATTTACTATACTCCTCATAACTAGTAGTGGTATAATCTTCTTCTTTAAAATAAGGATTATTATCATTTACTATAACATAACTATTACCATTATAATCTGGAATGTTATCAATATCATAACTTACAGGATTATTAATTAAACTATATGTATATTTATAAATATCATCTTTATAACAATAGAATACTCCTAGTAAGATAGCCATAATTAAAATTAATATTTTATTCTTCTTCATATTTTACCTCTATTTAAGTATATCATAAATTACTAATTTTTTACTAATTATATTCACTTTTTGTATTTTTTTTGTTTTATGGTTCACTTTTTGATAATAATATGATATAATCTATTTATATCTTATTTATGTCTCCGTAGCTCAGTCGGATAGAGCAACCCTCTCCTAAAGGGTAGGTCGCTAGTTCAATTCTAGTCGGGGACACCATGAATTTTGGTTCAAAAATTCATCTTCCCTTAATGTAGGGAAAACTACTACTTATGAAAAGGAATGATACTATGTTTATCATTCCTTTTCTTCAGTTATTATTTCATTTACTTTAATATCGTATTGATTATACGGTATATTATTTAGTAAACACTTTTGATAGCAGATACCAATACGATAAATATCATGTTTTTGATAAAATCTATCATAGTAACCTTTTCCATAACCTATACGATATAAATCTTTAGAAAAACAAATACCAGGTGTTATACTTATAGTATTATTAAAATTAGTGACAATATTTTGAGTAGTTGGTTCTAATATATTATAGTTTCCTATTTCTAAATCATCTAAACTATTTATGTAATAGAAATTCATAGTATCACCTTGAACTTTAGGAACCGCTACTTTTTTAGTTTCTAGGAAATATTTTATTAATTTTATAGTATCTACCTCATCACTCGTGGATACATATGTTAAGATGGTGTTACTACTTAGTATTTTTGGATTGTGAATTAATTTAGTAAAAATGATATGATCTTTCTCTTCTTTATTAGCAATATTTTTTCTAATTACTTTATATTCTTTTCTTATTTCGTTCTTCATAATTATATTAAAAGTATGTTTTTATAAAACATACTTTGTAAGTCCTAAATATATAACAGCCGCTAGCAAGAGAAGACCAAGAATCAAGAAGAAAACTTTTAAACCAGTATGAGGCTTTTCTTCAAAGAAATCTTCTTCATCTTCAGCAAAATCTTTCTTAGTAAAATTAAATGATCCACTATAGAAGGTTTCACCTTCTTTTATTTTTTTAATCATAGTAACATCTTCTTTAACAATTGGATCGGTAACTATAGTATTATCATTTCCTTTTAGGTCTACTAAGATATCTAATGGAAGAGAATCAGTATCACTTAAAGTTTTTTTACTTTCAATAACTGGAGTAGATACTTCCATCTCCTCTTTATCTTCTTCTTTAATATTAGCATCTTCTAGATTAGTTAAAAAATTAGTTTGAATCAGTTTTTTACCTTCGACAGCATTACGATTATTTACTTCATTTTTAGCAGTCTCTAGAAGAACATTGATATCATATACCCTACTCTTATCTTCTTTAAGAGGTTTCTCTAATACAGCATTATCTCTAACAAATGTCTTTTCTAATTCTTTATTTTTTCGATATTCATCCCTACTAGAAATAATTTGCTTTAAGCCATTTAAATCTATTTCATTAGAATTATCTGGTATTGGTAAATTATCCAGATTATTTATATCTTTATATACATCTTTATATAAAGATTCATTTCTTTTACTTCTTTTATAATACTCAGGATTATCTTTATAATACTTTTCCATTCTACTTTCCATAATATTACCTCTTCTACTCTATATATATAATAACATATTTTTTAAATAAATAAAAGATTTTATTGCTTTTTTTTTATAAAATGAGTTATAATTGTTATAGAAAGGATTGATAATTATGAAATTAAAAGTAAATAAAGATAAATGTATTGGATGTGGACAATGTGTTAGTATTTGTGAAGATGTTTTTGACTTTGATGATGATAGCCTAGCAAAAGTTGTTCAAACTCCTGTTAAAGAGGAAAATATCGATGATGCTAATACTGCGAAGGAATCTTGCCCTACTGAGGCAATTGAAGAAGAATAATGTCTTCTTTTTTGTCAAAATATTTTAGCAATTTCTATTGACAATTGCTAAAATAGTGATATAATATATATTGTATAAAAAGGAGGATGATAATTATGAATATGAATAATCCATTTGAAGAAAACTTACAAAAACCATTAGAAAAATATGGTAGAAACATTACTGATGCCGCTAAAGAAGGAAAAATTGATCCAGTTATCGGTAGAGATGATGAAATTAGAAGTATAACTAGAATATTATCTAGAAAAACAAAAAATAATCCTGTATTAATTGGTGAACCAGGTGTTGGTAAAACTGCTATTGTAGAAGGACTTGCCACCAGAATTATTAAAGGTGATGTTCCTAATAGTCTTAAAGATAAAACAATTTGGGAACTTGATATGGCAGCTTTAGTTGCAGGAGCTAAATATCGTGGTGAATTTGAAGAAAGACTTAAAGCTGTTCTTAAAGAAATCAAAGACTCTGAAGGTAATATAATTATGTTTATTGATGAAATACACATGATAGTAGGTGCTGGAGCTATCGAAGGAGCTATGGATGCTGGTAATATGCTTAAACCAATGCTAGCTAGAGGTGAGATACATTGTATTGGTGCTACTACCTTAAATGAGTATAGAAAGTATATTGAAAAAGATGCTGCTTTGGAAAGAAGATTTCAAAAAGTCCTTGTTAAGGAACCTACGGTTATCGATACCATTACTATACTTAGAGGTTTAAAACCTAAATTTGAAGTATTTCATGGTGTTAATATCAAAGACAAAGCACTAGTAGCTGCTGCTACTCTATCTGATAGGTATATTACTGATAGATTCTTACCAGATAAAGCTATTGATTTAATTGATGAAGCCGCTGCTACCATCAAGGTACAAATGGAATCTGTTCCTACTGAACTTGATAATCTAGAAAGAAGTATTATGCGACTTGAAATCGAAAAAGAAGCTTTAAAAAAGGAAAAAGATGATATATCAAAAAATAGATTAAGTAATATTGATGAAGAACTATTTAATCTTAAAGAACAAGAAAAATCTTTAAGAAATAGATGGGAAGAAGAAAAAACAGTCAATACTAAAATTAGTAAGAAGAAAGAAGAAATTGATAATGCTAACTTTGCTTTAGAGAAGGCAGAAAATAATTATGATTTGGAAGCTGCCGCTAAACTTAGACATGGTACTATTCCTAGACTTGAAAAGGAACTATCTGAACTTGAGAAAATTAATAAATCAGAAATATTATCTGATACAGTTGATGAAGAATCAGTAGCCGCTATTATATCAAAATGGACTAATATTCCAGTATCTAAACTTGCAGAAGGAGATAGAGAAAAAATATTACATCTAGAAGATAATATGAAAAAGAGAGTTAAAGGTCAAGATGAGGCTATTAAACTTGTCAGCGATGCTATTGTTCGTTCAAGAGCAGGTATTAAAGATCCTAATAGACCCATTGGTTCATTTATTTTCTTAGGTCCTACTGGTACTGGTAAGACTGAAGTAGCCAGAACATTAGCAGATGAACTTTTCGATGATGAAAGACATATGATTAGAATTGATATGTCGGAATATATGGAAAGTCATTCAGTTGCTAGGTTAATAGGAGCTCCTCCAGGATATGTTGGCTATGATGAAGGAGGCCAACTTACAGAAGCAGTTAGAAGAAATCCCTACTCTATCATCTTATTTGATGAAATAGAAAAGGCTCACCATGATATCTTTAATGTTTTACTACAAATACTTGATGATGGTAGAATTACTGATGGTCAAGGTAGAACTGTTGATTTTAAGAATACGATTATTATTATGACTTCTAATCTTGGTAGTGAATATATTTTAGATGGCAATGATAATGCTAACGATATGGTTATGAGAGAACTTAGAAATACTTTCAAACCAGAATTCATTAATCGTATAGATGAAATAGTTATCTTTAAAGCTCTAAATAAAGACACTATCTATGCTATACTTGATAAAATAATTAGTGATGTTGAATATCGTTTAAGAGATAAAATGCTTCATCTTGTTGTTAGTGATAAGGCTAAAGACTATATTGTTAATGCTTCTTATGATGAAAAATATGGTGCTAGACCAATTAAGAGATTTGTTCAAAAGAATGTTGAAACTTTAATAGCGACCGCTATTATAAATGATAAAATTAAATATAATAGTACTATCTATATTGATTATGATGGTAGTAAGTTGATTCTAAACGATAAAGAGAGTTAGTAATAATTCTCTTTTTTATATTTAAAATATTTTAATTATGGAGACTACAGGCTCCATAATTCCTAATGAAGACTTATTTATAAGACTTCATAGGCAAAAGAAAAAGAAGATGTTACTCTTCTCTTAATATAATATTTAATTTCTTTCCTAGTACTTTTAAAATACCTCCTACTTTACTTGTAATTTGCTCAGCAGTCATAGTACTATCATTATTACCAATTTTTACTCTTAAAGTAATAGACTTCTTACCTTCTGGAATCTTATCTCCATTATATTCTTCAATAAAGATAAGTTCTTTTACCATTGGTTTAATAATTTCTTTAATCTGCTCCCAAGTTATGTCGGTGTCTACTAGTAAAGATAAATCTTTCTCTACTAATGGAAATAATGGCAATCTAGTATATTTATTTGTTCTAGACATAAATGGTACAAGTTTGTCAAATTCTATTTCAAAGATGGCAATATTAGTTCTCTTGATACCAGATTCATTCATAGTTGGAACCGCTACTAGAGATATTGTTCCTACCTCTTCTTTACCATGATAGATATTTAAATAAACTTCTTTATCAGCCCAAGTTGGTTTTTCTTCTTGTTTAAAAGTAATTTCTTCCATATGATTATAAGATGACATTTCTTCTAAAACGCCTTTTAATTCAAAGAAGATATCTTTTGGATCTTTACCTACAATAGCCCCTGATAACATTTTTTTATGAATTGGTAGTACTTCTTCTTCAGTAGATTCATGATATTCACCTTTTTCATATACTTCAGTCATTTCAAATATTTTAAATGTTTCAAAGTATCTTAAGTTTTTACTTACTACTTCAAGTAAACCTGGAACTAATGAACATCTTAATATACTTAATTCTGGTGATGGTGGTGTTGCTAATTTTTCACATCTATTTATATCTATTTTAGCAGCCTTAATATATTTTTCATCAATCCAAGGATATGTAAATATTTCATTAAAACCACATCTATAAGCAAGATATTCTCTTAATCTTCTTTCTAAAGTTACTTTAGGCTCATTAACACAATGAGTAAAATTAACTGGTAATGGTTTAGCCTTAAAGTTTTCATAACCAAATATTCTAGCAATATCACCCATAACATCATCACGCATTGAAACATCCCCTGTACTTCTCCAAGTAGGTACTACTACTTTGAAAGTATTATTTTCATAATTAACACTATAACCTAGTCTAGTTAAAATATCAATTATTTCTTTTTCTTCTAATACAGTTCCTAGTCTAGTATCTAAAAAGTCTTTAGTTACTTCTACTAACTCATTTTTAGTTGGATTTGGATAATTGTCTCCGAAAGAAACAACCTTTGATTCTGGATATATTTCTTTAAATAGTTCTAATGCTAAAGCTAACCCTTCATCTACTCTCTCTGTATCAATATTTTTTTCATATCTAATTGAAGCATCAGTTTTTTCATCAAATCTCTTACCAGTATTTCTAATAGTGGCTGCAGTAAAATTAGCTATTTCTAATACTATTCCTTTAGTATCTGGTAAAATAGAATCTTTCTTACCACCCTTAATACCCGCTAGTGCCATTGGTTCCTTAGTATCACATATTACTAAATCATCAGTAGTAAGTTTAATACTATTATCATCTAATAGTAATAATTCTTCATTTTCTTTAGCAGTTCTTACTATTATCTTTTCACCTTCTACATGAGTTTTATCGAAAGCATGTAATGGTTGCCCTACAGCCATCATAACATAATTTGTTATATCAACGATAGCATTTATTGGTCTCATACCCCCGTTTATTAATGCTGTTTGCATCCATAATGGAGATGGTTTTACATAAACATTATCAATTTCAACAGCAGAATATCTAGGACATTTTGTTTTATCTTCAATTTCTATGTCATATTCTTTTAAATTCTTATCTAGCTTTGCTTTTGGTAATGCTTTTAATGGTACTTTATAAATAGTCGATAATTCTCTAGCTATGCCATAGTGGCCCCATAGATCTGGTCTATTAGTAAGAGATTTATTATCTATTTCTAATACTGTGTCGTTCATACCAATAACATCCGCTATAGAGTCTCCCACGGCACAAGGAATATCTGATAAGTCAACAATTTCACTTTCATCTTTTGGTGGAAAATAACCCTCTAAATATACTTCGGTTGCTCCACAAATCATACCATAGGAAGTTTCTCCCCTCATTTTTGTTTCTTTTATTTTTACTAATTCACCTTCTCCATGCCAATAAACCTCTGCTCCTGGCTTAGAGATTACTACCTTTTCCCCTACATATAGGTTAGAACCTCCACAAACAATTTGAACAGGAGTCTCTTCACCAATATCAACTATACATACTTTTAAAGTGTCAGCATTTGGATGTTTTTTGACTTCTAGTATTTGACCCACTACTATATCATGAAACTTACTAGCGGTATCAATAACATCTTCTACTTCAACTGTTCTCATTGTTAAATCATAAGATAATTCTTTATTTGTTATATTCTTTGGTAAATCTACATATTTTTTTACCCAATTTAATGATACTCTCATTGTTTTCCTCCTTATTTAAACTCTTTTAGGAATCTTAAATCCCCACTATGAAATAGTCTTACATCATCTATTCCATATCTCATCATTACTAATCTATCTAATCCAATATTGATATAGAACCCTGTCCATTCATTTGGATCTAATCCAGCACTTTTTAAAACATTAGGATGAATTACTCCTCCTGGCATAACCTCAATCCAACCATTGTGATTACATACTTTGCAACCTTTACCATCACATACTAAGCATTCCATATCTATTTCATATCCTGGTTCCGTAAATGGGAAGAACCCTTCTCTCATACGTACATTTACTTTTCTTCCAAATACTTTTTCTAATATTGTTTCAATCATTACTTTTCCTGAAGCAAAAGATAAATCCTTATCAACAATTAAAGCTTCATATTGGAAGAAAGCTCTTTCATGACGAGCATCAGTAGTCTCGTTTCGATATACTCTTCCTGGATATACAAATCTAGCAGGAGCACCATGTTTTAATAAATAACGAACTGAGCCTCCTGTTAAATGTGGACGAAGACATAATCTTTCTTCAGCTGATTTATCCTCAGTTCCTTCAATCCAATAGGTGTCCATTGATTGTCTAGCAGGATGATCTTTAGGGAAATTTAAATTATCAAAAGCAAACTTCTCACTACTTATATCATTTTCACTATATACTTCAAATCCTAATGATAAAAAGGCATCATTTAAATCATAACACATCTGTGTAATAGGATGTAAGACTCCTTCACTAGGTAATTTCTTTCCTGGTAAAGTTATATCTATTTTTTCATCTGTTACACCGGTGTTATTTATAATTTCTTCTTCTCTTTCTTTTAATTTTTCATCAAAGAATTTCTTTATTTCATTAGCTCTCATTCCTACTTTTTTCTTCATTTCAGCATCTAATGTTCCAAGTAATTTTAAGACATCAGTAAGAGAACTCTTCTTTCCTAATAACTCCCTTTTAATATCTTCTAAATCTTTGATATTATTAGTTTCTCTTATTCTATCTAATCCTTTATTTTTTATTTCTTCTAATTTTTCTAACATAATTTCCTCCTTATACACTTTCTAGAAGCATTATTACTTCTTCTTTAGTCAATTTCTTTTCATACTCTTTAATTTTCTTTAGATAGTCATTGTGACTTATAGTAAGTTCCTCTAGAGAATCATATACAACTTTATCAATATCTTTAACTCCATATTTTATTAGATATTTAATATTTAAGTCAGTATCAATATAGTTATTTTCCACTAGTGAAAGTACATAATCACTTTTATTTTTTAAAATCTTTTTATATGTTTCATTAGAGACATATCTAAGTAAATAATCTATTTTATAATTCATTTATCCACCTTCTTTTATATATTAAAAAAGATGATACCTAAAAGGACGAAATATTTCCGCGGTACCACCTTTCTTTATAACTAATGTTATACTCTTATAATCGATAACCTGATTAATGGTTAAAACTAAAGGGTGAATTCATATTAGATATTTTATTAGGCTTCCACCATTCCTAACTCTCTATTAAACTTCTCTAATATTACTACTTCCTTATTATTGTCTTATTTTCTATTTATACATCTAAATAATCTCTTTACCTCAGTACTTTGATTAGTTAGAATATCTTTTTTTTCTTCACTATAATAACCACTACTAATGCTATGAAGATTATAATTAAAACCATATCTATTTATATAATCTATTGTTGCATATTTTAAATAATAGGCTCTTTTACTATCATCCATACTTTGCATAGCATAGAATGGTTCTATTTTAGCAAGTTTACGAATATGTTCTTCTCTCAATGAAGTACTATCATAAGGATATACCTCTTTAACTTCAATCTTTCCCATAAAGATATCATCTAATACCGTATTTAAAAGAGTTTGTCTATATTCAAAACGATACTTTGGATTATTAACTAATTCATTACATAGTATATCTATTACTTTAGCTGTTTGAGGTTCTGCTGCTAAAGTAGTAAATCTACTTAAGTTATCTAATCTGTATATATCATTATTTAAGTCTTTAGTAATTAAAAGACTAGCTAATGATGTATCATATTTAGCTATAGCTGAATATTCTATTTCTTTTGGATACATAGAACATACTGCGTGTGATATAATTTCATCTTCTTGAATATATTTAAACTCATGTCTTAATATACTATCCTTATTATAATAATTATTATATTCTATACATAAAGCCTCAATAGCTTTAGCATATAGATATAATTTGATATTACAACCCATATCTTGCATTTTATATAAATCATCCATCGATGGCATAAATACCTTTTTCATAACTAATTTCCCCCTATTAACTATATAGTCATTAAATCTTTTTCTTTATCTTTTAATTTTTCTTCAACTATTTTGTTATATTCATTTATTAACTCTTGAACTCTTTCGTTACCTCTTTTCTCTTCATCTTCTGGTAACTTTAAGTTTTCTAATGCCTTATTAGCATCTTGTCTTATATTTCTTAAGGCTATTTTTGCTTCCTCTGCTAACCCTTTTACTTGCTTTACTAATTCTTTTCTTCGATCTTCAGTAAGTGGTGGTATAACTATAAATACTACTTCACCATTATTATTTGGT
>OLQV01000622.1_pt1 | contig 30715 bp, 27 predicted proteins | sample 1672371 | NCBI WGS metagenome assembly OLQV01 (sample SAMEA3136676, study PRJEB25190) | human gut metagenome
CCATCTTCAAATGATAGATTTTTCTTCCTCTAGCTTCATAAAAAAACTGTTCTTTATACGCCAACGAATCAGCAGAATTGGTTTTTATTTCTAATATTGCTTTTTCTGTAGAAAGATCACATAAGGCAAGAATATTATTTTTCGAATCAACCACCAATTCTTGCGATAATATACGTTCTTTATTAAAAATATCATTTTGAATATACTCAACCAAAGGACCTATCTGTTCTTTAAGTTTTTTTGTGGTAGAATTTAATCGCTCTTCCACTTCCTTATCTTTTTTATGAAGTGCGGTAACGGTACCATCTAAATTAAAAACCATCGGAAGCGCCAGAATACCATTATCAATTTTTCCAATGAAATCTAATTTTCTCTTATTCTCTTCTAAAAAAGGCAACGAATTCTGTTTATCAACTTCTAACATAGAATTTATCAAATGTTCTATTGTCATTCCTGTAAAATTAGTTGGGAACTTTTCAATTCCTTTTGCGTCAATCTCGAAAGACTTAATAACTTTACTTTGACATTCAATATATGGCCTTTCGGTGAGTATACGACTCAAATTCGGATGTGAAGATAATAAACTAGCTGGAATAATATAATCTTCATTCAACCGAAAAACATTATCTCCACCATTCCCTTCTGTCACAAGATAATAATAACCTCCCATTCTTTCAAACAACTTCCATTCTAATTTACAATCGTTTAAACTATTATGAACCTGTTTCACACCATCAATATTAAAAATTGAACAAAGATTATCCTTTGTAATATTACCATGTGAATATTTTGATGAAATAATGTTTCTTTTAAAATTGTAAAATCGCAATTTATCAAATCCAGAAATTTGGTGTCTTTTCATATATTCTGAGAGAAATACCTTGTCAAAATTTCCACCTGCATAAATTAATATTGTTCTCTTCTCCAATTCAAACTCATCCACAATATAATCAAACTCGTCTTGACTAAGTGCTGTTGCACCAATCAAATCTTTATCAGTAATACCATTTATATTCGTTGTAACAATCTTTCGGTTCAATTCTAAAGGCAAAAACTTACTATATTCTTTTTTATCATCTGGTTTATAAAATGAAATAGAAAGCAAATCATCTTTTTTTGACTTTAATCCATTTGTTTCCACATCAAACACCACATATTCTCTTGGGTCTATACTTACTTTTTCCATTAACTCCCCTCCTCAATGCCACATGAAATATCTCATTTACCAATAAATATATAATACCATATATATCAATCACGCAATAGTTTAGATTTTCTATTAACGCATTTTCTAGAATTACTTATTTATAACCAACTTTTATCTACAATCTCTGTCTATACATCTCTTCTTGCTTTTTCGCTTTGCATTTGCCTGTTCCAAATGCTTTGCCACTTCTATTGCTTCCTTGACCTTATTTTCTCCCAAAACAGCTACAACCCGATCCATATCATATGCCACATTCAACAAAGCTACATTCTCTTTCTTTATAACAGATACTTCCTCTCGCAACCGTTCTACACGATTTTCAAGATCCATATTTCGATCGGATAGCTTTCGATTTCTGTCTTTTAACTCCAAATACTTGCTATATAATGACTGTATCATGTTTGCAACTTTTTTCAATAGAGGGAATATCCTCTTTCGATAAGATTTTGCTGACTCTAAAGTTCCGGCTTCTGGCAGCCATTCTTCCGGGTAATATCCATACTCATGTGCATGTGAGTCAACAAGTCCAGCTTTTGAATTTAGTGCAGAAAATCGTTTTTCTAACACTTCTGTCTTTTTAATTACCGCATCTCTCTCTTTTTCTGCCTGTTCTTTTTCCTTTTGGATCTCATCCACACATTCGCTGATATCATGCAAATCATGTTCCAATAAATTCTTATGTTCCGTTAATTCTTCTACTTCCTGTTCTCGAAGCTTTTTCTTGTAATCCAATACAGAAAGATGTGGTTCATGAGTTCCTTTCTGATCCCATTCTATCTCATTTTCTCTCATGACCATGGCTAGTTTTTCCTTTTCCGATTGCACCCATTGATTTAACTCCGTCTCACTTCTTGATCCACCTTTAAATCCTAATGACGATAAGGCTTGTTTTAAAGATACTCTTGTATCAAGTCCTCGCTTACTTCCTGTAACATAGGGGATAAAATCAATATGTAGATGTGGCGTTGCTTCGTCTAAATGCAGATGAGCAGCAAATACTCGCAACGTAGGATTCCGTTCTTGAAATCCTTTCATGTATTCATCTAAAATCTTTGCAGCAAGTTGTCCTTCCATCGTTTCTGATCCCATATTGTCTTTATCACCGATCTGAAGGATAACCTCATGAAATAATTTTTCTTGTTTCCCGGAACGTATCTTTTCGTAGTAATCATCTATCTTACGATCTTTTCGAGTCTGCTTATCGTTGTAACGCTTCAAGGCATCATCAAACAATTCATGATATACATCTTTGATATCTTCATTACAATATTCAACATTCCAATGAGTTCTGTTCGGATCCGTATTCTTTGCATGAAATTTTCTACTGTTATGCTTCAGGGAGCCTTTTCCTGTCATAAAACTAATCGTCCTCTTCAATAAATCTCCTTTCATTCATTTTAAAACGCCAGATATGGCGATCATGTTTTGTTACTTTTGTCAAAAGTAACGCAAAAGCACTTTCGACAGCCTAACGTCCATCAAAAGTACCATTGCGCCCTGCCGGGAGCTTTCAAATCAGCCAGTACTGTATCGGTTACACCCTGCAGCAATTCTCCTTGTTTGGTATGATACAGGTGCGTGCCACGCTCCTGTTCTATATTCCCAAAACAAACATCACCATCGATAACTGGCTGACACTCCACGCTTATCTAAATATTCCTGTCGTGCTTTCTCCTGCTCTTCCTCAGAAGGAGCAGTCTTATACTTCGTATAGAGTTCATGTCTGACTAATGCATCCAATTTTTCTTCCAAGCCATTTCGAATCTCTTCTTCATACTGATCATCTGAACCCAGATGATAAAAGATCAATTTTCGAAACAGTTCATAATCAATCTGTACTTTTTTCATCGCTTCACTCCTTTTATTCAAGGTGGCAAGATTCCCTATTCTTTAAGATATGGTAATCTTGCCATCTTCCTTTACTCTTCTTGCAACATCCAAAACCATTTATTTCCTATCTTCACAGAGTCAATCTGCAGCTCCTTCTTCGCATTCCAAAGTGTTTTCTTTTTAATTCCTCGTTCTTCTGCTTCTTCCGCTATTTTTGCCTGTTCCATTGAGCCATTCTCTAAGATCTCTTTTAAAAATTCTTTCGCACTTCGGATCTTTTGCCCTCGCCCATCACCAGACAATAAGTCCTCTGCACTGATGTCATATTTTCCAATCCAATGAAATCCTTTTTCTTTGTCTAATCGAAAGGCGATAGCATCTCCTTCCGGAGCAAGAGAACTCTTTACATGACAGATCACTCGGATTTCCGGTTCATCTTTCACTCTTCCAACAATCAACACGCTTCTTGCTGCCGCTTGAAAGTCAATAGAACCCAATCCACGATAGGATGATTTTCCATTACTATTTTTATTCATATGACCGATCAGAATAATGGCACATTGATATTTTTCTGCTAATACAGAGATTCTTTTCATCAATGGGCGAATCTCATTTGCCCTATGCATATCAACACCAGCCCCTAGAAAGCCTTGAATTGGATCTAATACTACAAGTCTTGCTTTCGTCTGTATGATCGCTTCTTCCAGCCTTGCATCTACCATTGTTAATGGCTGATCCTGGTCATCAATTACCAAGACTCTGGAACAATCTGCCCCTGCCGCTAACAATCTCGGTTTGATCGTATCGCCCAGTCCATCTTCAGCTGTTTGATAAATCACATTGATTGGCTCTACACCTGTCTCTTCAGATTTTCCTTCGCTTGTCTCACTTAATATTGCTTCTCCTTTTGTTAATTTTGCTATAATCTGCAACACCACAGTAGTCTTCCCCTCTCCAGGATCTCCCTGAATAATGGTGACCTTCCCATATGGTATGAAGGGATAAAAGAGCCATTCGATTTCTTCCACTTCAACCTGATCCATGTGGATCAATTTCAGGCATGGTTCTGCCTTTTTTACTTCTCTATAATTATCTTCCATTTCCACCTCCTGCCCAACCGGGCAAGTCCCTGGCAAACAGAATTTAACAATTGTTGCAACAACAATTTTGTGATATACTCAAGTTGTTAAGGTGATATATCAGTTATTCTGATGATCAGGGAACTTGCTCAGATTATTTCTGGGCTTTTTCTTTTTTCCTTTTTTCATAGTTTCTTTCTTCTGCAAATGCATTTAATATCTCCAACATTGTTCGAATAGGTGTAAACAACTCTTCATCGGCATCCTCTAATGTAGTTAACCTTTTTAGTTCCTCTTCAATCCCTCGAAGCTGTTTTCTAAACTGTACTAACATCAACGGATTTCCTACTGCTGTGACTTTTTGATGTAAAACGCTTTCAATGATATATTCTTGTCTCGTCTGGTATCCACAAAGTTTTACTCTTAAATCCAGCTCTTCATTTTCTTCCGGAGACATTCGAAATGCTATGGTTACATTACGCCACCGATTCTTGTTATCCCTATTTTTTTCACTCATCCAGATATTCCTCTCTTTCCTGATTTAGATTTTCCGCCATCTCTGTTTGAATTGTCGGGAACAAATGTGCATATCGATATGTGATCTCCACACTTTCATGTCCTACCCTTTCTCCTATTGCCACCGCAGAATATCCCATATTGATCAATAACGACACATGAGAATGTCGTAAATCATGGATTCGTATTCTCTTCACTCCTGACAACTTCACACCACGATCCATTTCATGATGAAGATAGCTTTTTGAAATTTGAAATATCCTGTCATTTTCATTCAAACCATACAGCATTCCTATATACGTTTCTAATTCTTCGCTTAAAAATTCCGGCATGGTGATCATACGATTACTCTTCACAGTCTTTGGATCTGTAATAATATCCTTCCCTTCTAATCTTTGATAAGATTTATTGATCCGGATAATACAAGCCTGAAAATCGAAATCTGCCGGTGTCAGTGCTAACAACTCTCCCATACGCACTCCACACCAATATAGAATTTCAAATGCATAAAAGGAGATTGGCTTATCCGCCACCGCTTCAATGAACTTCATATACTCTTCTTTTGTCCAGAAAAGCATCTCTTTTGTTCTTTCTTTTCCCATAGATCCCGCCTTGCGTGCAGCATTGCTTTTCAAATCATAGAAATTAACTGCATGATTCAAAATTGCACTCAGCTGATTATGGATGGTCTTTAGATAGACCTGTGAATAGCCTTCTCCTTGTTTATTCCGATAGTTCATCATGGTGTTCTGCCACTGTCGAATATCAGAAGGTTTTATTTCCTGCAACTTCTTTTTCGAAAAATATGGGAGAATCTTTTTTTCTACAATATGCTTTTTCGTCAGCCAGGTATTATATTTGATTCTGGATTTGATATCATTCAGATAAAGATCTACGAAATCTTCAAAATACATATCCAGACTCAAATTCTCCTTTAATTTAAACGCTCTTTCCCATTCCTGGGCATCACATTTACGTTTAAACCCCCTTTTCGTCTTCTGCTTTCTTACGCCAGTCCAGTCCTTATAATAGGTTCTTACCTCGTAAGTATTTGACTTTTGGTTTTTGATTACTGTCAAAACATCACCTCCTGCTATTTCATTTCGTTCATACCGTAAACTCGTTCTTCAAAATATTTACGGCTGATTTTTCCTTTGACAACAACGAAACCTTTTTGTTCCAATTCCGCATTTAACTGACGGATCAAACGATACGCATAGGAATCAGATACTTCTAATTCTTTCGCTACTTCTTTTGCTGATATAAATAATTTACTAGCCATCTATATCCCTCCTTTCCTTTTTTCAGTTCATTATCGAACGGTGTATATGCATCATAACATTTCATTTCCGTACTGTCAATAGAATAATTTCAAAAATGAACGGTTTATTTTTATATTTCATTTTTGAACTGTTTATGCTATACTTTTAAGTAACAATCAGCAAAGGAGTGTTTTCCTATGACAGTAGGTGAGAAAATAAGAAAATTCCGGATCGATCAAGGATATACACAGAAAGAATTGGCAATCATGTCCGGATTGAGCGAATCGGCAATTAGAAATTATGAACTTGGGAATCGTTTTCCATCATCAGAACAATTAGAAAAAATAGCAAACTCATTAAAGATCAGTCCATACGCCATGTCTGATCCAAACTTTGATACTTATGTTAGTGTCATGCACGCATTATTTGCTTTAGAGGATCAATATGGTCTGCACGCCTACCGAGATGAGTCCGGCGTACCACAACTCATGTTTAAAGACAAAGGACATGATTCTTTAAATATGCTGGATCATATTGGAACATGGGCTGATATGTACCAGAAATTCAGAAATGAAGAGATTACAGAAAAAGAATATTTAGACTGGAAGAGTCAATTCCCAGCTAAATAAGAAGAAATTATTTACAATCATATTAAAAAAGTATTGTCATTTGATTGTCAACGGACATAGAAAGAGCCAAGAAAGCCCGTAAAATAGGCATTTCTTGGCTCTAATATATTATTCAAACTCAATCGTTCCCGGCGGTTTACTCGTCAGATCATAGAATACTCTGTTAACCCCACGAACTTCATTGATAATTCTGCTCATTACTTTATCAAGTACTTCATACGGAATCTTCGCTGCCTCAGCAGTCATAAAATCTACCGTATTCACTGCACGAAGTGCAACTGCATAATCGTAAGTTCTCTCGTCACCCATAACACCAACACTTCTCATGTTGGTCAGGGCTGCAAAATATTGTCCGATGCTGCGGTCAAGTCCCGCGTTTGCAATCTCTTCTCTGTAAATTGCATCTGCATCCTGTACGATCCGTACTTTTTCAGCCGTTACTTCTCCGATGATACGGATTCCAAGTCCCGGTCCCGGGAATGGCTGACGGAATACCAGTTTTTCCGGAATTCCAAGTTCCAGTCCTGCTTTACGGACCTCATCTTTAAACAGATCACGAAGCGGCTCGATAATTTCTTTGAAATCTACGAAATCCGGGAGACCGCCTACATTGTGATGGGATTTGATCACTGCTGATTCCCCGCCAAGTCCACTCTCGACAACATCAGGATAAATGGTTCCCTGTGCAAGGAAATCCACTGCTCCGATTTTCTTTGCTTCTTCTTCAAAGATACGGATAAATTCTTCGCCAATGATCTTACGCTTTGCTTCTGGTTCTGTAACTCCGGCAAGCTTATCATAATATCTCTGCTGTGCATTGACACGAATGAAGTTCAGGTCAAACTGACCATTTGGTCCGAATACACCCTCTACCTCATCTCCTTCGTCTTTACGAAGAAGACCGTGATCAACAAATACACAAGTCAGCTGTTTACCAATCGCTCTGGAAAGGAGACCTGCTGCTACAGAAGAATCCACTCCGCCTGACAGTGCAAGAAGGACTTTTCCATCGCCAACTTTTTCTCTGATTTCCTTTACCGTATGCTCAACAAAAGCATCCATCTTCCAATCTCCGGCGCATCCGCAGACACCAAGTACAAAGTTGGACAGCATTGTTTTGCCTTCTACAGTGTGAAGGACTTCCGGATGGAACTGAATCGCATACAGACCCTTTGCAGCATTTTCTGCTGTAGCTACCGGGCAGTCTGCTGTATGTGCAGAAATTTCAAATCCCGGTGCAACTTCAGAAATATAATCTGTATGGCTCATCCAGCAGATTGTTTTTTCTGAGACATTTTTGAAGATCTTGGAATCTTTTTTGTCGATCAGAACCTCTGTTTTACCATATTCACTGACCTCTGCTTTTTCAACTTTGCCGCCAAGAACATGCATCATAAGCTGTGCTCCGTAGCAAAGTCCAAGTACCGGAATACCAAGTTCAAATAATTCTTTCTGGTAAGTCGGTGAATCGGGTTCGTAGCAGCTGTTGGGACCACCTGTAAGAATGATTCCTTTCGGATTCATCTCTTTGATCTTTGCAAGATCGGTTTTGTAAGAATAAATCTCGCAGTATACGTTACATTCTCTGACACGTCTTGCAACCAGCTGATTGTACTGACCACCAAAATCAATTACAATAACTAATTCTCTTTTCAAGGCTTTCCTCCTGTTTTTCCTTATAACATCTTCTTTGGAATCTGTTCTACATTATAAATGAGTAGAGGAACTTTTACAACGTCTAATTTCAACAGAAAAAGCTTATTTTCATTTTCACTTCATAAAATTTATATCTTTTTTAGAATTTTCTCACCTTTTCTTCAACTTCTTATCACAGTTTTATCACAGATTTCCAGTATATTAATGAGTAAATAAAGCAACCGCTTTTTTACATAGATTATTTTCTTTTTCATACTCGCCGGGCTCAGTTGCCCGGCCCTCCTTCTTTTTATGGGTCTTTTGTTTTACACAGAAGTCCCTTTTTTGATTTACTTTTTTCTTTTTTCTCTATATAATGTAGTAAGATTTTTCAGTGAACATACGTGTGGGAGGATTTTACTATGTTTGGGCTTGGAACCCTGATCAATACCGGAGCAGTAATTGCAGGTGGTCTTATTGGAATGACTTTAAAAAAAGGTATACCGGAAAGCTGCCGTGAAGTTTTGATGGAGGCTTGTGGTGTTTCGACCATTTTTATTGGCATCGGCGGTGTTTTATCCAAAATGCTGGTTATCCATAATGGAACCCTGGAAACTCAGGGGACTATGCTGCTGATTTTTTCTCTGATTCTCGGAAGTCTTGCAGGAAGTCTTCTTAATATTGAAATAAAGTTGGAAGAGTTTGGAGAATTTTTGAAGAAAAAATTTCATACCGAAGGCGATTCTCTTTTTGTAGAAGGCTTTGTCACCTGTACTTTGGTTATATGTATCGGCGCCATGGCTATTGTTGGCTCCATTGAAGATGGCCTTACCGGAAACGCTTCTACCCTGATTGCGAAAGCCACGCTGGACTTTGTCATTGTTCTGGTTTTTGCCTCCACCCTCGGCAAGGGTGTTGTTTTTTCTGCTTTGCCATTGTTCTTATATCAGGGAAGTATTACTCTTATCGCCGCCCTGTGCGGCAACTTTATGAGCACAGAACTGGTTAACTGGCTTTCTTATGTAGGATCAGCTCTTATTTTCTGTGTAGGTATTAATATTGCTTTCGGCAAAAAATTTGCTGTAGGAAACATGCTTCCGGCACTTCTTGTGCCCATTTTCTATTCTGTAATAAAAAATTTTCTGTAAATAAAACATGTCCTGGATTCTGATAATAAAGTTATCATTTTCCCGGACATTTTTCTTTTACAGATATATCGGTATCTTTTACAAAGCATTATTAACAACGAAAAAACACCGTCCCCGCAGCTCCTATGTCTGCAAAAACAGTGCTTTAAGTGCGCCTTCAGGGGTTCGAACCCTGGACACCCTGATTAAGAGTCAGGTGCTCTACCAACTGAGCTAAAAGCGCATATTTATGAAATTTACGTTGTGCTGTTTTCTCAACGCAAGAATTATTATATGAAACCTCGACAGAAAAGTCAAGAAAAATTTTATATTTTTTTCAAAAAATTTATGATCTGTTATTTTTCTTCTTTTTTTGAGGATAGCGCATCCAGCATTTTGGCCAGTTCCTTGGCATTTTTACGTATTTTGCAGAAACGACTGTCCATTTTTTTGTGTTCATAGCAGAATTGGGCTATGGTGGAATACATACGGTTCTGATTCTTTTTAAATGTCATCGCACCTGATCTCTTTTCTGTTACTGTGAACAGCAACCTGTTTTTCTATAATATGCGACAATGCCTGAAAAGTTGCAGAAAACAGATCTCCGGGGAATTTCCCCGAAGCCTGTTTCCAGAAACGATTTCTGTCCCATCTCCCAGAGCCATTTCCACCGCACAATTGGATTCCCCTATCTACAGGCTACCAGTTTACAGATCGGATTTCCCATGGAAGAGAATTTCTCTTCGTATTCTGTCATAACGTTTCCTTCCATCATTGCATCTTCATGATGAAGGTCAAAGGTGTGTGCCATCAGTTTCCATCCAGCAGCCTCTACCTCTTCCAGAGAAAATTCAAACAGGTCTCTGTTGTCTGTCTTGAATTCCACTCTTCCCTCCGGAGCCAGGATCTCATTATATCTGGCAAGAAATTCTCTGGATGTAAGGCGTCTTTTTGCATGACGGGCTTTGGGCCATGGGTCGGAAAAATTCAGATAAATACGTTCTACTTCACCTTTGTCAAAAACTTCCGGCAGAAGTCTGGCATCCATACACATAAATTTCAGATTATCCAGATGTATCCCCTCTGTCTCCAGCTTCTCCCGTTTCTGGAGTGCCCGGAGAAGCACACTGTCATACATTTCAATTCCTACATAATTAATATCCGGATGAAGTCTCGCCATATCCATCAGGAAACGTCCCTTTCCCATTCCTACCTCTATGTAAATGGGCTGCTCTTTCGGAAACTGCTCTGCCCACTTTGCTTTACATTCTGTTGGTGTCTGTACCACATAGCTGCTTTCTGTAATGGCATCTTTGGCACCGGGTATATTTCGTAATCTCATATTTTCTGTTCTCCTGTCCGCTTAATTTATCCTGTATAACTGATATTATATTCAATAACTTTCTGAGAAACATCTCTGATGATAACTCCCAATTATCATACGTTATTGTTCACGACCTTCACCGTAACAAGGTCAAAATCCATTCCATATCACCTTCGGTGATGGGATTTTGCCCCGTATGTCTCGGGATTTTGTCATATACATGACAAAACACCTCGCGGAATATTACCTGTGAACAGTTACACCTATTATACAGTATTTTAACAGATAGGAGCTGTTGACACAACATTGACTTTGCTTTGTCAGAATGTTACACTATCTGTGTTTCATTGTAGCGGATTAGTATCTTTACAGTTATGCTTCATTAAAAGAAACAGGCAATTATTTTACGATAAGTCAGGAGGAAATGACCAATGAAATCCAGAACATTAGCAGTGCTCTGTGCACTTATACTTACGGCGGGAACTCTGGCAGGATGCGGAGGAAGCGATACTTCAGATAAAAAAGAAGAAACCAAAACAGAAGAGACCAAAGAAACAACAGAAGATAAGAAAGAAGAAACTGTAGAAGATCAGGAACCGGTCAGCGACGAAGAAGCAGAAAAAGCTGGATTCAGTGACGGAACAGACGGAGAAGATGTAAATGCCACTGTAATAGATACCAGTGAAGAACTGACAGGTATCCATCATGCAGACATCAAGATCAAAGATTATGGCGATATTCAGGTAGAACTGGATGCAGACACAGCACCGATCACAGTTACCAATTTCGTAAAACTTGCAGAAGATAAATTTTATGACGGACTTACCTTCTGGCGTATTATTGACGGATTTATGATGCAGGGAGGCGATCCCAAGGGAGATGGCACCGGTGGTGCAGAGGAAACCATCAAAGGTGAATTTTCCAGCAATGGTGTAGACAATAATATTTCCCACACCAGAGGAACAATTTCCATGGCACGTTCCACAGATCCGGACAGTGCAAGTTCTCAGTTCTTTATTGTTCAGTCTGACAGTACCTTCCTGGATGGAGAGTATGCAGCTTTCGGACATGTGGCAGAGGGAATGGATATTGTAGACAAGATCTGTAAAGAAGCACAGCCTACCGATGACAACGGTACGATTAAGACAGAAGCACAGCCGGTGATCGAAAGCATTACTATCACAGACTGAAAACAGAAATACCGACAGTTTTCCTGAATGGGGACTGCCGGTATTTTTTACTTTATTATAATTTTATGATCAATACAGGAATAGGTGGATTGTTGGGGCGGTTGTAATAGTCACTTCGGATAACCAGATATTTATGAGAGTCAAGTTGTTTCAGCCATGTAAGTACATCATCTCGTTCCTGAAATCCGGAATCTCCTCCACTGTAGATACAAAGGGAAAGGAGACCACCCTTTTTCAAAAGAAAGAGCCCCTGTTCCATAGCTGTAATGCTGGTATTGCTTTTGGTGGCTTTGCTGTGATCTCCACCAGGCAGGTAACCCAGATTAAAAACAATACAGCTGACAGTTTTCGGTCTGGCGTACTGACTCATATGTGAGTGAGACTCCAGAAGTAAAGTATAATTCTCAGGTGCAGCGGCTTTTTGCAGACGTTCTCTGGTATGGTTAAGTGCCTGCTCCTGGATATCAAAAGCAAGGACCTGACCTGATTCCCCGCAGAGCCTGCTGAGGAGAAGAGTATCATTTCCATTTCCCATAGTGGCATCTATACAAAAGTCTCCAGGTTTTACCTGTTCTTCTATAAAATGTGCGCTCCATTGCGTGATCTGAAAGTTTTTCATAAATTCCTCCAGTTGAAAAAATAGATACATTATCAAAAGTTTTGTTCAGTATAACATATTAAGTACAAAAATGCACAAAAAAAGTCGAAATATCACGAAATAGGTTGAATTGAAGCAGGTATTATATTAAAATCGAAAATGGAGTTATTATGTCCTGAAAAGCTCTTTCAGGAGCTTTTTTTGGATGAACACAAAGGAGGAAAGAGCTAATGAAGCGACTGGAAAAATGGAAGCGAATGATGGCAATAACTCTAACTGCTCTTATGATAGTACAACAGGGCAGTGTCACTACTTTCGCTGAAGATGCGGCGATTCAGGAAGCAGTTCAGGCAGAAACAGAAACTGTTGAACCGGAACCTGCAGAAGTTGAGCCTGCAGAATCGGAGGCACCAGCTGAAGAGCCGGAAGAAACTCCGGAAGTTGTACCTACAGAAGCTCCTTCGGAGACTATCCCGGAACAGGAGCCAACTCAGGAACAGCCGGAAAAGGACGACAGCTCAGCGACAGAAGAAGCTGAGAAACCGGAAGAGGCGAAAGCGAAGACAGAAAAAACAAAAACTTCAGAGAAAACAACTTTTGAGGGAGTCACAGACATTGGAACCGCATCTGTGACACTTTCAACACCAATCTCTGAAAAAGCAGTTTTTGTAGCAAAACAATATGGTCAGGAGACCGATTATTTTAATAATGCTATTGAGAAAGTTTCTCAGTGGGCAGGCGAGAATAATCTGGCGCTTGATGATGCAGTTGTGTATGATATGCACTTTGAGGAAAATGGAAACGAACTGGCAGTCGGTCAGAACGCAACAGTGAACCTCAGTTTTGCATCACCGATCCTGGCAGGAAAGGGAGGCGATATTTACGTCCTTCATGTGGCAGATGGTACAGTCAGTAATGTAAATGGCGGTATCAGCCAGAACGGAGACGGAAGTGTAAGTGCAGCCACCATCAACACCAGTGGATTTTCACCGTTTGTATTTGTGAGAGCCGGTGGAGTGGAAATGACAGATGCAGCCAAAACGATTCAGCTGGATAAACATCTGAAAGATTCTACCATCAGTATTAACGGAAATAAAGTTATTTTTTCTGATGATGGAAAAGCAGATGTTACACTAAATTATGGAGACAAAATTGATCTGAATCTGAAATGGGCTTTAAAGAATACCGATTCGGATATACAGGAGCTTTCCGAAAATGATACTTTTGTGTATCAGTTGCCTGTAAAGGTGAAAGACGCGAAGGGGTATTTGTATGATGGTCAGACTCCTGTAGGAGAGTGGAAAATCTCGGATAATCAGTTTTCTTTCCATTACTACAAGAGCTTCCTTGAGGATCAGAATAATATTTCAGGTTCCATGAAAATATCTGCTACTGTCACAAAAGAAGATACAGGTAATAATAATGGCGGAAATGTATCATGGGATTTTCCAGGAATCGGAGCCATTGATGGAGAAGTCAACCGAGATACATCCAACGATGGTCTTTCTATTAGAAAGTCTATTGATAACAGCAACACTTCAACGCTCGATAACAGAAAAGTTACATTGAAGGTAACATCTACCGGAAGTAACAAAAATGTTCTTGTTAAAGACAGCATGGGTGAGTTCCTTACAGTAGCTGGAGGTATCAAAAAAGAGAACTTCACAGTTAAGAAGAAGGATGGCACTGTTGTTTCTGATTTTACAGTTCAGGCAACAGATAATAATAACTTTGAAATTGCCCTGGGAAACCTGGGAGATGGTGATGAAGTAACCATCACTTATAATGTAGATGTAGACAAAAATGCTCTGGGTCAGAATATAAGTGAACGGGATCAGATTCAGGGACTCAAAAATACAGCTCAGGCGTTTGGAAATAATGATGACAGCAAGAAAGCAGAAGCATCAGATTTTGTTCATATAAAGAAAACATGGGTAGATAAAACCGGAAATTATGATGCTGCAAAGAAAGTCATTAACTGGACAATCACAGTGAATGCAGGTGCCAATCTGGATATTGCGGGAGCAACCATCAAAGATACACTTGGCGACAAACAGGCCTTTGTAGATGGAAGCTTTAAAGTAACTCCGGAAGTACCTGGACTTACATGGGACAGTATTTCCAAAGGGGGATTCATATTCCCGGAAGGTTCAGACAAAACTTATAGTATTACTTATCAGACGAAACCTACAGCAGAGGATGTGAATTATGGACAGTCACAGGTTAACAATAATGTAACCATCACACCAGGCGGGGAATTTTCCGGTAAACCGGGAATCTCAAAAGATGCAGGAGTAACAGTTGGTACAAAGCATAATTTTATCAATAAGGAATGTACTACAAAGCCGAATCCTGGTTCTGCTCAGGAAATAGAGTGGAAAACAACAGTATCCATTCCGGCTGGCAAGGCTGTAACCAAGGCAGTGTTTAAGGACTATTTTGATAAGACTATGACACTGGTTGAGGGCAGTGTAAAACTGAATGGAAAACAGATTAATATTTCAGAAGCGACAGACAAATCTGACAAAAATGGATTTGTTTATGACTGGGGTAAGATTGAAGCAAAAGACTCTGTTCAGACTTTTGAATTCACTTATAAAACCAAAATTTCACAGGTACCAGATGAAACAACAAAGTATGAAAATAAATCATATTTTGTTTCTGAAGAATTTGGAGAAAAATCAGCCAGTTCCTCTTATACCTATGAAGTTGCAAAAGTAGCACCTGGAGCTTATAAGTGGCAGTGTGGTACTGGTACAAAATGGTTTCCATACTGGACAGATCCGTCTACAGGCACTTTTACCTGGGCAGTAGAGATGAATGATAGAAATATCCTGAAAAATCTGAATTCAGATGCGAAACTGAAATTGATTGACATATTGCCGGAAGGCCAGGAGTATGTAGCCGATTCCGCTTATATTATTCATAATGCAAATGCAGGATGGAACAGTAAAAAATCCCAAATAACCTCTGTGGAAATCAGAGAAGGTCAGGTTGTCTTTGACATGAGTAAATTCCTGGAGCTTTACAAAAATACAGGAATCAAGCCGGTAATCTATTATAGAACCAGAATCAAAGACATTGAGAATTATAAGCCTGGACATAAACGTTATACAAATACAGCACAGTGGGAACTGAATGGTACAAAAGGCCAACAGGGTTCTGCTTATCAGGATATAAATGACATATATAAATATATAAATAAATCAGCCCTGTATAATCAGAATTCAGCTCCTTTGGTTCATTATACGATCAAAGTCAATCAGGGTGGTCTGGATCTTTATCCGGATCAGGATACCTACAGTATTGAAGATACGTCAGGAAGTGTCATTGAATTTAAGTTTGGTACTCTGAAGGTAAACGGAGAAGCATGGAATGATTTCAGTTTTGAAAATGGTACTTTAACTATCAAGAATCTGAAGGATGAAACTCCTTATGTGATTACTTATGATTCTGTTGTTACATTGATACCTGGAGTTACTTTTGATGGAAATGGAAAAAATATTGTTAAGTTTTCCGGAAAATCAGGATCAAAATGGGAAGACTCTGATGAAAGAACAGGAGAAGTAATAGAATCTTCTGGTACATCTACAGGAGAGGGACGTTCTGTTTCCATCTATAAATATGAAAATGGTCAGGCAAACCAGCCACTGAAAGACGTTGAGTTTGCTATTTATGATGTGGCAGTGGATACTTCAGGAACGGAAGTTACTGTTGATGGAAATGAAAAGCTGACATTACGTAAGATAGGAGTGACAGGCGCAGACGGATACCTCAGAATAGGTGGATTGCTTCTGGATCATGTCTATCTTCTGAAAGAGACAACTCCATTAAATGGATATACTATTGATCCTCAGTATAAGGATGGACGATATTTTGTATTTGAGGGTCAGTCCGGACATATATTTGATAGCAGCAAAATTCAGGTATTTGGAAAAAATGTTTATTCATACAACTTTATGGTCAACAATGACCGGATACCTGCAATCGCTGAGATTAAAGTAAGCAAAAAAGTCAATGGTGCTAATTACACAGCAGATGAAGACTTTAAATTTACCATTACCGGAGAAAATGATGCTCCAATGCCGGAGAACAACACTGTAACAGTGAAGAACGGAAAAGAAGTATCCTTTGGAAAGATCGCTTATATCAAAGAAGGCACCTACAGATATGTTATCAAAGAAACAAAATACAGTACTCCGGGAATGACTTACGATAAAGCAGAACATTATGTAGCTGTAAAAGTAGTGAAGGACGAAACATCTGGAGAATTGACAGCGACGGTGACTTATGATGATGGACAGAGCAAGTTGGAGGTAGTCAATGAGTACGATGGAACTACCGGTGTGGAGGGAACCAAGAGCTGGAATGTACCAGAGGGAACCAAACTTCCAGAAAAGATCACAGTAGATCTGCTCCGAAATGGTGAAGTGATCGACAGCAAAGAAATAAAAGCAACGGATGAGTGGAAATACAGCTTTGATAATCTTCCGAAGTACAGTAAGGATGGAAAGACAGCTTATACCTACACTGTAAAAGAGGAACCAGTCAAAGGTTATATCTCTAAGGTAGAAGGTTACGACATTATCAATACCATCACTGGAACCACCAGCGTAGAGGGAACCAAAACCTGGGAAGTGCCGGATGGAATTGATCAGCCGGATAGCATTGTTGTAAATCTGCTTCGTAATGGAGAAAAGATTGACAGCAAGAAAGTAACCAAGGAAGATAACTGGAAATACAGCTGGACAGACCTTCCAAAATACAGCGAGGATGGAATGACAGCTTACGAGTACACTGTTGATGAAGAAGAGGTAAATGGATACGACAAGATTATTGATGGCTACAATATTACCAACAAACTCATCACAAAAGAAATCAGTGTAAACAAGACAGATATCACAGGACTTCAGGAAGTACCGGGAGCAAAATTTGTTATTTCCTTTAATGATGGAAAGAACATAGTCAAAGAGTGGACATCCGGAGAAACTCCGAAAACTATCGCAGACATTGTTCCTGGAATCATTTATACCCTGGAAGAAACAACTGCTCCGGAAGGCTACGAGAAGATTTCAAATGCAGTAAATTTTGTTGTAGACGAAGAAGGTAATGTGACTGTAACAGGAAGTGCAGAGATCACTGTAAATGGTGAGAAAGTTCCAGAAGTAAGCGCAGAAGGCAGCGTGATCAGCGTAAAAGATACCATGATCAGAAGCAAGAAAGCTGCCGTTGAGGTAACTAAGACTCTGACGCACAATGAACTGGCACTGGGTGCTGTTGATCAGACATTCTATGTGGCACTTTATGGCGATGAAGCCTGCGCAGTCAGACTTTCTGATGTAAAGGCTATTGAATTTAAAAATGCATCTTCCGCAACAGTGAAGTTTACAGATCTGGAGATCGGAAGACAATATTACGTATCTGAGTGTACAGAAGATGGTACACCACAGGAAACAGGAACTCTTGCGGATGGAACTGCTTATATAGCAACTTTCCCCAATGGAAATTCTGTAACTGTAACGGAAGACGACGGAACAGAAACAGTTTACTTTGATAACGAATTCATGAAGCTTCCAGATGGATTCTACTTCGAAGGCAAGCTGACTGTTACCAAAGAACTGCTGGATGCTGAGGGCAATGCCAAGAACAGCGATAAAACATTCTATGCAGGAATCTTTGATGACAAGGATTATAAAAATTTATCTTCACGCATAATTGGAGATAATGTTCTGGAACTGGATATGAACGGCGGTTCCGAATCCAGTGTTACAGCCCGGGTAAAGATTCAGGAAAATGAAGATTGCGTGCTGTACGTTACAGAAACAGATGCAGATGGAAATCCTGTAGAAGGAGCCAAAGGATTTGCTTACAATGTAAGTTATAAAGGTAATACAACTGTAACGCTGAATGAGTCCAATCTTAAGGCTACAGTTAGAATCATTAACAAAGAAAAGCCGAAAGACAAGGATAAGGACAAAGACAAGGACAAAGACAAGGAAGAAGAAAACAAAAAGACAACAACGACGACAACAAACACAACAACAAACACAACAACTTCCAGGTCTGTAAAAACAGGTGATAACACACCGATTGCTCTTTATCTGATCATTCTTATAACAGCGGCAGGTGCTGTGGTACTTGTTTTTGTATACAGAAAGAAACGTAGAGAAAGTAATAAATAAACAGTAAATAAAAAGTCCCGTCGGGTTGGTCATAAAAAATGATCGGATCCGGCGGGATTTTTTGTTGAGATATAAGATAACGAGTAAAATAATTTACATTAAGCGTCTTCGTAACATTTCCTGATTGAGTGCATATTTCAAAGCCGTATCCCTGGTAATCCGTCCTGCCTTGTATAATTCAAGAAGACTGTGGTCCATAGAGCGCATCTCATTCTGAGAAGAGGAGGAAATCACTCCTTCAATCTGAAAGACCTTATTGTCTCGAATCATGTTCCGGATAGCAGGAGTGAGACGCATAACCTCAAAGACAGGAATATTTTTGCCATCTACATCAGGAATCAACTGCTGGGAAATAACTGCCTGAAGAACCATAGAAAGCTGAATGGCAATGAGCCGCTGCTGAGATGGCTCAAAGACATCCATAATACGACTGATGGTGTTGGCAGCTCCAAGAGTATGGAGACTGGAAAGTACCAGGTGACCGGTTTCGGCAGCAGTCATAGCTGTCTGGATAGTTTCGTAGTCACGCATTTCTCCCAGGAGGATCACATCAGGACTCTGGCGAAGCGTAGCCCGGAGAGAAGTAAGATAGCTCTGGGTATCGGTGCAGATTTCTCTCTGACTGACAATACAGCGGTCATGTCTGTGCAGATATTCCAGAGGATCCTCAAGGGTAATGATATGTCCTTCTCTGGAATGATTGATTCTGTCAATGAGACATGCCATGGTAGTGGATTTGCCGCTGCCTGCAGAGCCGGTTACAAGAACCATGCCCTTGGTAAGCTCAGCAAGACTCATAACATCTTCAGGAATAGAAAGTTCAGCAGGGTCCGGCAGCTGGAAGGCGATCACCCGGATAACGGCTGCCAGAGAACCACGCTGTTTGTAAGCGTTGATACGAAATCTGGAAAGTCCTGGAATGGAGAAAGAGAAATCGTCATCTCCGGAAGAAAGGAGATGATCAATATCCCGGTGGGCCATCTGATAAATACAGCGAAGAATCTCTTCGGTCTGATCTGGCATCAGCCGGTCTCCATAAGAAGAAAGATGTCCGTCGATTTTGATAGCCAGTGGACGGCCTGCAATGATAAAAATGTCGGATGCATGTTCATTGGCTGCTTTTGTAAGAAATTCTATGGTTTGTTCTTTGTTCATAATAGTTATTGTCCCCTATGTTGTATAAAGATTCTGACTGTTATCCGGACTCCAGGTATCAGTGACTTCTGTTTTCCATTCCAGAATATCCAGAAAGGTATCCTCTTCCGTAGAAGGATACAGGATCTGAAGTTTCACAGACAATTCCTGAGTGTCCGAAAATTCACAGGTAAATTGTACGGTATGTTCTGCTGTGTCTACTGTAACCTCGGAGATTTCGTTGGAAAGCCTGTCAACAGCAGTATAATAAGCATCCTCTCCGGCGGAATTTTTATAATAGCTGACAAGACAAGCCTGAATCTGAGAAACCTGATCAGAAGCAGTCTGACAGGCTTTGTAGTACTGCTCCGTCTGTTCCATGGAAAGTCTGGCAGAACTTAATGCAGAACGGGAATTACCCAGTGTCAGAAGAGCAAGTACAGCCAGACATAACACTCCGAAAATCAGGAACAGAGAGGGGATACCGGTGGCTGCGAAAAGTGTTTTTTTCTGCTTCATGATATCGTCTCCTTTGCTGTCTGGATTACCGGAAAAGCGAGGTCAATGGAATATAGTTTTTCTGATTTGGCATAGAGCCTGGAAAAGGTAAGGGTTGCCTTTTTTTCTTCTTTTACATCAGAAAAAGAAAGGTTCATTTCGTAAGAAGCATCTTCATGGCTACATAATTCCCAGGTGTTGTCATAATACCAGACAATGGAAGAAGCACTGACAGCTCCTCCAGGCAGGTACTGAAGAAAGTCTGCTTCTCTGCCGCTGGTTCCCTCCATAATTTCGCCGATTGAAGTGGTAAGAGATTGAATATGAATCCATTCCAGGGTCTGTATACGGTTTTCTCTTGCCGTTGCAAAAATCCGGACACAGGCAGCTCCGGAAAGAGAAAGGAAAAGAAGAACCATGACCATTTCCATAAGAAAAAGACTGTTTTTGGAATGTCTGGCTGTTTTTTTCATGAGGAGGTATCCTCCTTTCCAGTTGTATAGCTGTGAAGGTAAAAGTCAGATTTTCTGTCATCTATGCTCTGGAGAGAAATATGGTAGAAGCCATTGTCCAGTGCTTCTGCCTGAAAATCAGAAAGCTCTGCTATGAGAGTACCTGCATCTGGAGAAATCTCTGTATCGACAGCAGTGAAAAGCTCTTTCAGACTGTTTTGGTCCAGATAGAGATAAGTAATATAATCTTTGCCATCCAGGGTATCCTGAAAACATAAAGCAGGAAATCCTTTCAGTTTATCAGTAAAGATTCCTCCAGAAGTATCATGCTGACGGAATTTTGTAGTAACATATGCAGAAGCAGTGTCAAGAGAATCTTCTGTCTGGGAAAAAACAGTCTCCTGCTGGTATGCTCTTGCGGAAAATAACAGCATCATAAGAAGAAATAAAGCAAAAAGTCCAAAGAGCAGCAGAGCAAATAATGCAGGAACACTGTGGACTCTTACAGAAGTTTTTTTCATGAAGCGGCCTCCTTTCTGTTGCTGAAGGAAACGGAAAGAGGGATTACACTGATCATAGGAAAAAGATTACTTCCATTAGGAACATATTCAATTACAAAACGAGAAGAATCATAGGTGATATGATAATCTTTTATAAGTTCCTCCGCGCTTTCCGGATAGCGTCCTGTCAGTGCATAAGTGTGAACAGCCCCTCTTTTTAATGACTGTTCCAGAAGCTGCTGCTCTTTCTGAAGAGTATCTTTGGATGTAAAAGAAACTCCTGCAAAAAAAACAGAAGCAATGACCAGCAGAAAAAGAAGGGGAAAGACCACCAGCATATTTCGAAAAAATTTTTTTCTGTGACTTTCAAAAAGCTCCATTTATGTCACCTCACACAGCAATATCAGAAAGAATTCCCAAAAGTGGCATCATAACAGAAAGAAGAACCAGACCTACCAGCAGGGAAAGAAAAATAACGATGGTAGGTTCTACTACAGAAATAGCCTGGTAAATCATTTCCAGGGATTTTTCCTGGTAGCGGTCAGCAAGATCTGTCAGTGATTCATCAGCGGTTCCGGACTGAAATGCCACGGACAGGAGTCTTCCCTCCATACCTCCAAAAAGTCCGGACTGGATCAGTGCCTGGGAAAAAGGCATCCCCTCATCCAGAAAGGAAGAGGTTCTGGAAAGCCGTTCCCGAACTATAGGGTGGGAAGTCATTTCTGAAGCAAGAGACAGACTTGTTTCAGGGGAAAGCCCGCTTCTGAGTCCCAGAGCCAGTCCCTGTGTCATTTTGCTGTAATCAAGAGAAAGAGGAATATCCCGAAGTCCCGGAAGCCGGTACAGGATTCTGGTGATCCATTTATGTGCCTCTGGATGAAAACAGAAGAAAAATACACAGCCGATCAGCAGAACTGCAAAAGCCAGAAAAACAGCAGAATACTGACTGATGGTATTGCCGGCATTAAGAAGTCCTTCTGAAAAACCGTTCATTTCCATTCCCATCTGGCGGAAAACCTGGCGGAAAACAGGAAGAACCTTCACAAGAAGTACTAGGATCACCACTGCCATCATACCCAACATAAGAAGCGGATAAGTGACAGCACTTTTTATTTCACCGGAGATTTCATCTTCCTGCCGGTAGTAGCGGGCAAGACTGTTCAGGGTTTCGTCCAGGTAGCCGGTTTCTTCGCCTGTTTTTATGTAGGTGACAGCAAGATGTGGAAAGATTCCGGCGTCCTTTACAGACTGGGAAAGAGAACCTGTTTCTTCCATTGATTTTATGAGGGGGCTGATAATTGCCCGGTCTGTATCAGTAGTACTTTCTTCCAGAAGGATATGAAGTCCTTCTACAGCAGAAATTCCGGAATGTATCAGGATTCCCAGCTGACCGAAGAAACTGGAAAGCTCCTGGGCAGTAAGTTTATATTTCATAGGTAAGTCTCCTTTGCCATTAACGTGTAAATTGCAGAGTATAGTTACTTTCATCGCCGATATATTCCTGGATGGTTTCTTTATCATCACTGTTGGAATCAAAAGTGGGGTCCATCAGAGACCAGCTGTCGCCTTTGAAGGAAACAGCATTGTTGACCCAGCCTTTGGAACGGATGTAAACATCAATCCAGGCGTGCTTGATATCTCCGGCATAACCAATCTGAAGTTTACAGGGAATATCGCAGCTTCTCAACATGGCTGCAGTCAGTGCTGCATAATCAAAACAGATGCCGGTACCGGTACCCAGTGTTTCATCTACATCAGGCAGATAACCGGTTCCTACAGTGTCTGCCTTGCGGTAATCATAGGTGAGGTTTTCGGTAACATAATTGTAGATCAGCTCCAGCGCTTCCAAATCTTCGGTGTCTTCTGTAACCATGGAAAGTGCCAGCTTGCTTGCCTTGCTTTCCGGAGTAAAGTTAACATATTGGTTGGGATACAGGAAAGGCAGAAACTCATTGGAGAGTTCCACAGTTACTGTTTCCATATAGAGAGCTGCATACTGATCACCACTGACCTGTTGATAGCAGGTGATCATATAATCACCATTGCCCTCTGAAAAAGGAATTACTGCGGTTTCTCCGGGACTGATAAAATAGGAATATAGAACTTCTGTAGGTGTAGAAATCTGAAGATTCATGGAAGAATCCGAAGAATCAGATTCAGCAGTAAGGTATCCCTGATTTTTTTCGGAGATATCAAGAACCAGCGGTGAAGAACCGATGGTTTCTTTGCCAGGTGCCTCCGGTACAAGAACCTGAAGTGGTGAAAATACAGGAGGCTCTGTGGAAGAAACGGAAGATCCGGAGTCACAGCCTGATAAAAAAAGCCACAGTGATAAACACAAAATGATGGCAGGGAAACGGAAAAAAAGAGAAGATTTCATATTTTTGCCGGCTCCTTAACGATGTTGGGGATTTTTGTCCCGATAGCATCAGTATAGCAGATTCAGACAAAAAAAAGAATATAATTGGAAAATATTGTTTTAACAGATTGACATTAAAGCGAAAAGCCTTTATAATGTGCGCATAAGGGGCAAACCTGTTGAAAGACAGGGACGCAAAGCCAAGGGTCTAAGGTCATGAGACTATGACAGCCGGTTGCCGCATTAAATTCTGGTTTAATGACGTATTCAGATAATTGTATATGGATACTTTGTTTTTAGTGTAGAGCAACCGCTTAATTTTTTGGATTAAGCGGTTTTTTTAATGAAACAGAGTGTCTGACATACAGACAACATCTGAAACGTCCATATTCTGAAAGGTGTGATAACAACATGAAAAAGAAAATCAATTTTAAAAACTTTATCATAAAAAAGAAGGTTGCAGCAGGTTGCATTGTTGCAGCAGCTATCATTACAGCAGGAAGTTTTGCAATGCTGTGGCAGCCGTCAGATATCCCGGAACTGACTGATTATACAGATCCGGTGATTGAGACAACAATTACAGGTGATGATACGCCTCTTGCTTCACAGCCTAAAGTTACTACCAAGACTTCCACAAGTACCAAGACAAGCAAGAAAACAGTCAGGTTAAAAAAAGCAGCCAAAAAGACCTACACCAAAAAGCTTCCTACACAGACCAAGAAATCAACCAAAACAACTAAGAAAAACAGCACAACAACCGTTAAGACTGAAAAGACTGTAAAGACAGCAACAACAGAAAAATACACCAAAAAGTCCAAAAAGAAAGTAGTAACTACCAAGGTAACTACCACTACCAAAGTAACTACTACAGTAGTGCGGCAGATTGCCGGTGCCAGCAGTGAGGATACCACCGAAACAGGTAATTCCAGTTCTTCCACAGCAGGCACAGGTACATCCGGCACCAAGAAGTATACAGTCAGCAATGTAGCCTCCATCGCGCCAAAGATGGACAGCAGAGTCCTGAATGCATACACAAAGATGGGCTTCAGCGTGATCGTAGATCCGTCTGTTTCCTATGCAGGTCATTTTGTCGCCAAATCAAGAACCATCACTCTTCAGGAAGCAGATAACACTATTTACCATGAACTTGGTCATTTTCTGGCATTTATCGCAGGTAATGTGGATCAAAGCAGTGATTTCGTATCCGTATATAACAGCGAGAAAACCAAATACATAGGAGACAACAAAATTTATGCTGTACAGAGTGCTCCTGAGTTTTTTGCAGAATGTGTAAGAGATTATTGTATTAATCCTTCCCGTCTCCAGAGTACATGTCCGAAAACATATAAGTCCATCGAAAGTGCACTTTCAAAAGTTACAGATGCAAGGATCAATATGATCATGAAGGTTTATGCACCTGTCTGGAAATAACAGTTACAGGTGAATTAGCAGGGTTTCCATACCGGGAACCCTGTTTTTTTGAGTATAAAAAACAGTACAACAAAAAAATTCATTGCAATTGCCAATAGGGCTGTTATAATGAAAAAGATATAACAACAGTCAGCAGAAAAGGAGGAGAATTGTATGTTAAAAGGAAAGACAGTTCTTCTGGGTGTTACCGGCAGTATTGCAGCATACAAAATCGCATATCTTGCCAGTGCATTAAAGAAACTTCATGCACAGGTTCATGTCCTTATGACCCGGAATGCCACTAATTTTATCAATCCCATTACCTTCGAGACTCTTACAGGGAACAAGTGTCTGGTAGAGACATTTGACCGGAACTTTCAGTTTCAGGTAGAGCATGTTTCCATAGCCAAACAGGCAGATGTGGTGATGGTCGCACCGGCCAGCGCCAATGTGATCGGCAAACTTGCCCATGGGATTGCAGATGACATGCTGACAACTACAGTGATGGCATGCAAATGCAAAAAAATCATTTCACCTGCCATGAATACCAATATGTATGAGAATCCGGTAGTTCAGGATAACCTGAAGATCCTGAAACACTATGGATATGAAGTGATCGAACCTGCCAGCGGTTATCTGGCATGTGGAGACACTGGAGCAGGCAAGATGCCGGAGCCGGAGACTCTTAAGGAACATATACTGAGAGAGATTGCCAGAGAGAAGGATCTGAAGGGACAGAAGATTCTGGTAACAGCAGGTCCCACACAGGAATCCATTGATCCGGTTCGTTATATCACCAATCATTCTTCAGGAAAAATGGGATATGCCATTGCAAGAGAGGCAATGCTCCGGGGTGCTGAAGTCACTCTGGTAAGTGGCCCATGTGCCATTACACCACCATCTTTTGTAAAAGTAGTTCCTATTGTAACTGCCAGAGATATGTTTGAGGCAGTGACTTCAGTAAGCAGAGAACAGGACATCATCATCAAGGCAGCAGCGGTAGCTGATTACAGACCTGCAGTTGTATACAATGAAAAAGTCAAGAAAAAAGACGGACAGATGTCTATTGAACTTGAAAAAACAGACGATATACTTCAATATCTGGGAGAACATAAACAACCTGGACAGTTTTTGTGCGGTTTTTCTATGGAAACCCAGAATATGATCGGTAATTCCAGGGCGAAGCTTCAGAAAAAGAATCTGGATATGGTAGCAGCCAACAACCTTAAGGTGGCAGGCGCCGGATTCCAGGGAGATACTAATGTGCTGACCCTGATTACACAGGATGAGGACGTATCACTTCAGCTTATGAGCAAGGAGGATGCAGCCGGACTGATCCTGGATAAAATTCTTTCCCTCAGGACTGGTTCTGACAGGGAAGGAAAACTGTAACCCGTTCACCAGGAGGCGGGCAAATAAAAAATAAGAACATGCCCGCAGTTCCGCACCGTATTGTATCTCCATAAAGGGAGAACGATAACAAGGAGGAAAATATGAAAAGCAACAAATTTACAACAACGCAACTGACAATGCTGGGTTTAATGGCAGGTATTCTGCTGCTTATGGCATACACCCCGCTGGGTTATCTGAATATCGGACCACTGGCCATTTCTTTTAATGTGATTCCGGTAGCTATCTGCGCAGTAGTGCTGGGACCTACAGGAGGAGCCATTGCTGGAGCTATCTTCGGTATTACCAGTTTCCTGCAGTGTATCGGTGTAGGCGGTACCAGCGCAATGGGAGCCACACTTTTCAGCATCAGCCCGGTTCTGGCTTTTATCCAGAGATTTGTACCACGTTTTTTGGATGGACTCTGCCTTGGGTTTATTTACAGAGCAATGCGTAAAAAGACGAACGTATATGTATCCTGTGCAGTAACCGGATTTTTCTCAGCATTTTTGAATACATTATTCTTTATGACTGCGTTGGTAGGACTTTTTGGTAACACAGAATATGTTCAGGGACTCATTGGAGGACGTAATGTAATTTTGTTCTGCTGTGCATTTGTTGGGATTAATGCAGTATGTGAAATGGTTTCTTCTACCATTATCACCGGTGCAGTAGGAGCTGCACTGTCCAAAGCACATCTGATCCCTGCTTCACAGATGACAGCCGAAAAATCAGCAAAAGTAAACGCAGCATCATAAAAGACAGGAAGAATATATGATCTTAGCAATCGATATTGGAAACACCAACATAGTCGTTGGCTGTATTGATAAAGAAAAAATTTATTTTACAGAACGTGTGGCAACAGTCCGTACCAAAACAGAACTGGAATATGCCATAGATATCAAAACAATTCTTGATATCTATCACATCAAACGAACAGAGATTGACGGAGCGATCATTTCCTCTGTTGTTCCTCAGATCACCAATGCAGCCAAGCTGGCTGTGCACAAGATCCTTCATAAGGATGCCATGGTTCTTGGACCTGGGATCAGGACCGGATTGAATATCATGTTGGACAATCCAGGTGAAATGGGAGCTGACCGGGTGGCAGATGCAGTGGCAGCTCTGGATCAGTATCCGGTTCCTCTTGTGATCGTGGATATGGGAACAGCAACTACCGTTTCTGTTCTGGATGATAAGAAGCGCTATATTGGCGGAATGATCCTTCCGGGAGTCCGTATTTCTCTGGATGCCCTTACTTCCAGAGCGTCTCAGTTAAGTGGCATCAGTATAGAAGAACCTAAACGTATCATCGGCAAAAACACAGTAGACTGTATGAAAAGCGGGATTCTTTATGGCAATGCAGCAGCCGTAGATGGTATCATTGACAGGATCGAAGAAGAACTGGGACAGAAAGTCACAGTGATCGCAACAGGAGGTATGTCACGTAAGATCATACCTCACTGTAAGAGAAAGATGACCTGGGATGGAGATCTTCTTCTGAAGGGATTACAGATCATTTACGACAAAAATCGTAAAGATCATCCGGCACAGGAGAGGTAATGCACATTTTTTTTTCTGTAATAGGATGTGTAAAATCCAGCTGGAAAGAGTGAAGTGGCTGTCTTTTGAAGTGATCATAGACAGGATTGTAGAGATAGTCAGCAGGAAGAGGATGGCCGATATATCCCATATGGACGCGAATCTGATGGGTCCGTCCTGTTTCCAGATGAAGCTCTGCAAGTGAGAAACCGTTGATTACAGCCAGACGTTCATAATGGGTGATGGCAGTTTCTCCATGTTCAAAATCAATATGACGTTCCATAACGGAACCTTCTTTACGCCCGATGGGTGCAGAGATGGTTCCGTTTTCTGGTATTATGCCCTCTACAATGGCCAGATAGGTTCGGCGGATCTTTCGGGAGCGCATTTCATCAGAAAGAACAGCAGCACTTAGAGCATTTTTGGCAAGAATGATTCCGCCGGAAGTATCCCGGTCCAGGCGGTTGATACAGCGAAAAGGACAGTTTAAGCCTCTGGACTGAAAATAAGCGGCAACTCCGTTTGCCAGGGTGTTGGTGTAATTTCCAATGGAAGGATGTACCGGCACATCTGCGGATTTATTTACAACAAGAATATCCTCATCTTCATAAAGAACAGACAGATCCATAGGTGTAGGAAGAATTCCCTCAGAAGATCCGTTTTCCAGAAGCTGTACATGAAGATGGTCGCTATCTTTCAGAAGGGTATGGCCTCCTGCCTTTGCCCCGTTAAGAGTGAGTGCCTTTTTGTCTGCTTTCATAGCTGTGAGGATGTGTCTGGAAAAGCCTCTGCTTCGGAGAAAATTCAAAACAGTAAGCCCTTCTTCGTTCGGGGTGATGAAATAATCCAGAATACGGTCCATAAAATATTCCTTTCAGTATTTTATCAGGGTGTTTTTTCAGAAGAAGCCTAACACAGGAAAAAAAAGAAGTCAAGCCATGGAAAAGGGTGAAGAAGGAACCAGATGATTTTTTACATGATAATATTACACAAAAATAAAAGGATTTTACATTGAAATAGACGGAAAAAGAAAGTATCCTAGTAAATGACAGATTAAAATAAGAAAATGAAAAAGTGAAATGACGGAGGAAAAAATATGAAGGCTAATGGGCGTGTGACCATTCCTACAGATCTGGATGTGATCAAAGAGACACTGGATATTATGGATGTATGGGGTGCTGATGCTATTCGTGACTGTGACGGAACAGAATTTCCGGAAGAACTGAAAAAGACAGGAGCAAAGATCTACGCAACTTATTACACCACCAGAAAAGATAATGCATGGGCAAAAGCCCATCCGGAGGAAATACAGCAGATGTACATTATGACATCTTTCCATACTGCTGTTTCTGAAACTTTGGAGATTCATTTGATGGATCATCTTTATCCGGATATGCTGAAAGTGAATACAAGAGATGATATTCAGAGATGGTGGGAAGTTATGGACCGGACCACAGGAGAACCGGTGCCGGTTTCAAAATGGTCCTACGAAGAAGAAACAGGTAATGTAAAGATCGAGGCAGTTCCTTTTCATGAGTATACTGTAAGTTTTCTGGCATATATCATGTGGGATCCTGTACATATGTATAATGCAGTAGTGAATGACTGGAAGGATGTGGAACCTCAGATCACTTTTGATGTACGCCAGCCTGCTACAAGAGAGTTTTCTCTTCAGAGACTTCGTAAATTTCTGGAGACACATGACTATGTAAATGTAGTCCGTTTTACAACATTTTTCCATCAGTTTACCCTGATTTTTGATGAACTGGCAAGGGAAAAATTTGTAGACTGGTATGGATATTCTGCATCAGTAAGCCCTTATATTCTGGAACAGTTTGAAAAAGAGGTGGGCTATAAGTTCCGTCCGGAGTTTATTATCGATCAGGGGTATATGAACAATATGTACCGAATTCCATCCGGAGAATTCAGGGATTTCCAGGCATTCCAGCGGAGAGAAGTGGCAAAACTTGCAAAAGAGATGGTAGATATCGTTCATGAGTATGGGAAAGAAGCCATGATGTTCATGGGAGACCACTGGATCGGAATGGAGCCCTTTATGGATGAGTTTGCTTCTATTGGACTGGATGCTGTGGTAGGAAGTGTGGGAAATGGTGCAACACTCCGTCTTTTCAGTGATATCAAAAATGTAACATATACAGAAGGAAGATTCCTTCCCTATTTCTTCCCGGATACCTTTCATGAAGGTGGAGATCCTGTAAAAGAGGCAAAGGTCAACTGGGTAACCGCAAGAAGGGCAATCCTTCGAAGTCCTATCCAGAGAATCGGATATGGCGGCTATCTGAAGCTGGCGCTCCAGTTCCCGGATTTTGTAGAGTATATCAGATCCGTATGTGAAGAATTCCGCACTCTTTATGACAATATCCAGGGTGTGACGCCTTACTGTGTAAAAAAAGTGGCAGTGCTGAACTGCTGGGGCAAAATGCGTGCATGGGGCAATCATATGGTACACCATGCCATCTATTATAAACAGAACTATTCTTATTTTGGTATTATTGAAGCCTTAAGTGGAGCACCTTTTGATGTGAAATTTATCAGTTTTGACGATATCCGGGAGAACCCGTCTCTTCTGGAGGAACTTGATGTAGTGATCAACGTAGGTGATGGTGACACTGCCCAGAGTGGCGGAGAAAACTGGATTGACGAGACGATAGTCACTGCGGTAAAGAAATTTGTCTACAATGGCGGCGGATTCATCGGAGTAGGAGAACCGGCAGCCCATCAGTGGCAGGGAAAATATTTTCAGTTGGATGATGTGCTGGGGGTAGAAGAAGAGAGAGGCTTTAATCTTAATACAGACAAATACAACTGGGAAGAACACAGAGATCACTTTA
>OLQV01000639.1_pt1 | contig 30220 bp, 28 predicted proteins | sample 1672371 | NCBI WGS metagenome assembly OLQV01 (sample SAMEA3136676, study PRJEB25190) | human gut metagenome
GCTTGAACACTACGTTCAAGCCACTTTTGGCACTTTCCGCCTTTTGCTCGGGGGGGCAGTACCAACGTACAGCACCCACTCGCAAAAAACGAAATTTATCTCACTTTCTCGAAGTCTCCCAGCGTGTGTATGTTTAGTTGTTTTCGGCGTCGCTGAGCTTTTGACCCATAAGCACACCCATAACAGATGCCATCATAAGTCCTCTTGTCCAGCCGGAGCTGTCACCGAGGCAATGAAGTCCTTTGATATTAGTGTTAAGATTTTCGTCCATCTTAACCTTGTTTGAATAGAACTTAAGCTCAGGGCTGTAAAGTAATGTTTCAGTTGAGGCAAAGCCGGGTACAACAACGTCAAGCATTTTGATAAATTCAATAATGTTTGTCATTGCACGGTAAGGCATAGCTGCTGTGATGTCGCCTGCAACTGCGTCCTTAAGTGTCGGCTTAACATTACTCTTGTTAAGCTCATACTGCCATGTTCTCTTGCCGTCAAGGATGTCACCGAAGCGCTGTACCATAATGTGACCTGCGCCAAGCATATTAGTAAGTTCGCCGACCTTTTGAGCATATTCAATAGGCTGATTAAACGGCTCTGTGAAGTTGTGGCTTACAAGGATTGCAAGGTTCGTGTTTTCGCTCTTTTTATCCTTAAAGCTGTGTCCGTTTACAACAGCAAGGTCGTTATCGTAGTTTTCCTGCGCAACAAAGCCGCCCGGATTTTGGCAGAAAGTACGTACTTTATTCTTCCACGGTCTCGGATAACCGATAAGCTTAGATTCGTAAAGCGCCTCGTTTACTTTTTCCATAACTTCGTTTCTGCACTCAACCCTTACGCCGATATCAACAGTACCGGGTTTGTGAGCAATGTTGTGCTCAATGCAGAGCTTGTCAAGCCAATCAGCACCACGTCTGCCTGTTGCAATAACGATTTCAGGAGCATTGATGATAACGTCTTCACCTTTATCGTCAATAATTACGCCCTTGCAAACGCTGTCCTCTATGATGATATTCTTACATTCTGTTGAGAACATCATATCAACACCGTTGTCGGCAAGGAAATTTTGAATTTTAAGATAAAGCTCCTGCGCCTTTTCTGTTCCTAAGTGGCGAATAGGGCAGTCAACAAGTTTTAAGCCTGCCTTGATAGCATTCTTTCTGATTTCCTTGATAGCATCGCCTGTGTTAATTCCCTCAATCTTGGTATCCGCACCGAATTCAAGATAAATCTTGTCCGTATAGTTGATAAGTTCCTGAGCAAAGTCCTCACCGATAAGCATTGGCAAGTCTCCGCCGACTTCATAGCTTAAGCTTAATTTACCGTCAGAGAATGCGCCTGCACCTGAAAATCCTGTTGTAATTGCACAGCTCGGCTTGCAGTTTACGCAGTGACCAACCTCAGCCTTAGGACAATGACGCTTTTCAACAGGTTTACCTTTCTCGATTAAAAGCATTTTCTTTTTTGTGCCACGCTTGATAAGTTCAAGTGCAGTGAAAATACCGGCAGGTCCGGAACCTACAATTATCAAATCGTAATTCATATATATACTCCTTTTTTGCAAAAAAATAAAGCCGTGCTGCAATAGCTCGACTTAAGTTTCATGTCTTATTATTATCTATTGCACATTATATTAGCATATTTGAAATAGTTTGTCAATACAAGAGGCAGCTTTGTTTTAATTATTGTTGCATATAAAATAATAATCTGTTATAATTTATTTGTAATATTATTTTTTATGAGGATTTTAATGGAACAGAGTAAGTCAATTAAAGAAATACTTGATACATACGGCAAATATACAGGCCTTACCATGGGCACATCTATGAAGCCACTTATTCACGAACAGCGTGATAATATTATTGTCGTTAAAAATAAAGGTAGGCTAAAAAAATATGACGTTCCTGTTTATGTAACGAAGCAGGGAAAGTATATTATGCATCGCATTGTTGAGGTGTGCGATGACCATTATGTTATTGTCGGCGATAATTTAACTAAAAAGGAATATGTAACAGACGATATGATTTGCGGTGTGCTTGTGGGTTTTTATAAAGACGGCAAAAAATATATCGATTGCCAAAACTCTAAGGCATATAAGCTTTATTCCAAGATTTGGGTTGCTCTTTTGCCTGTTCGCCCTTTTATTCTTCTTTTCCCAAGAGGAATTAATTGGATTAAAAGGCATATTTTCAAAAAGAGGTGACGTTTATTTATGGCTAAAAAAATCCGCAAAAAGGATAAAAATGTTCTTAAATGGATGTTCACTGTTTGCAAAAAGCAGGTGCCGTTGATGATTTTGCTTGTTGTTCTTAATGCAATTTACGGCGTTTCATCTGTTTTTTTTGCTAAGTTTTCTAAAAACATTATTGACGGTGCAACCCAGGCAAAGGATTTCAATATTGTTATTAAATTTGCACTTTGTATGCTCGGCTTGGTAGTATTTCAAATGGCTTTGAATATTACTAAAAACAGCTTGAGCGAGCGTTGCAGTGCAAGGCTTGAGATGATACTTAAAAAGTATATTCTTGATTTGGTGATTAAAAAGGACTATCAAAAGGTAACTACGTTTCATACAGGTGATTTGCAAAACCGTATGTTTAATGATGCCACTCTTGTTGCATCGGGCTTTACAACAATTATTCCCGAATCGGCTTTCTTCGGCGCAAAGCTTTTAAGTGCGCTTATTTATTTAATTATCATTGATAAGATTTTTGCACTTATATTTATTGTCGGTGGCTGTACTGTTTTTATCATTACCCGCTTTTTTAGAAAAACGCTTAAAAGGCTTCATAAAAAAGTGCAGGAAACAGAGGGAAAAACACGTTCTTTTATTCAGGAAATCTTATCAAATATTCTTGTTATTAAGGCTTTTTCGGTTGAAAACAGAATTAATGAAACTACAGATGAACTTCAAGATGATAATTTTAAAGCACGTATGAGAAAACGAAACTTCAGTATATGTGCTAATGTAGGTCTTGGTGCCGTTTTCAGTGTGGGAACTGTTTTTGCCATTGCTTTTGGTGCATACAGTATTTTGTTTAACGGTATGACGTATGGTACGGTAACGGCTATTATTCAACTTGTAAATCAGGTTCAGTCGCCGTTTGTTTCTCTTTCCGGTATTATGCCTAAGTATTATACCACTATCGCTTCTGCCGAAAGAATTATGGAACTTGACGATTTGCCAAACGAAAAAGAAATTAACAAAAAAGAAATTGATGTTTTAGATACATATAAAAACCTTAATTCTGTTGAATTTGAAAATATTTCGTTTAAATATGACCGTGATATTATTCTTGATAACACCTCGCTGAGCATCAAAAAAGGTGATTTTGTAGCAATAATGGGCATTTCCGGTATCGGCAAAAGTACACTTTTAAAGCTTCTTTTGGGTGTATTTAATCTTAATTTTGGTAAAATTTATTTTGATACAAATAACGGTAAAATTCCTATTGACAAAAATACACGAAAGCTTTTCTCTTATGTTCCGCAGGGCAATATGCTTATATCGGGAACGATTAAGGACAATATTACTTTTATTAATCCCGATGCAAGCGATGCTGAAATTGAAGAAGCAATAAGAATAAGCTGCGCTAAGCAGTTTATTGACGAGCTTCCGTTGGGACTTGAAACCGTAATAGGTGAAAAAGGCTTGGGTCTTTCCGAAGGGCAGGTACAACGCCTTGCAATTGCAAGAAGTTTGCTTGCCGATTCTCCGATTTTGCTTCTCGACGAGGCTACCTCCGCTCTTGACGAAAAGACGGAAAAGGAATTTTTAACTAATCTTAAAGCGCTTGATAATGTTACTTGCATTATTGTTTCTCATAAGAAAGCTGCGCTTGATATTTGTAATAAAACCATTCAAATCAAAAACGGTAAAATTATAAGTGAGGGGTAAATATGTTGCTTACTAAATGGGGTAAAAGGCTTGATAAAAATAATCCTCTTAGCGAATATCCAAGGCCGCAGTTCGTTCGTGACAGCTATATAAGTCTTAACGGAATGTGGAAATGTGCTTTTTACGGTATGCCTGATTGTGATGACGAAATGTTTAGGTACGATATTTGCGTGCCTTTTTCGCCTGAGTCTTATCTTTCTGGTGTTCACAGAACGCTTGAACCCGGTGAATTTTTGATTTATAAGAGAAAATTTGAAATTCCAAAAGGCTTTAATAAGGGCAGAGTGTTTATCAATTTCGGTGCAGTTGACCAAATCGCAACAGTTTTTATTAACGGTGCAGAGGTCGCAACTCATAAAGGCGGATATACACCGTTTAAATTTGAAATAACCGATTATATTAAAGACGGTGAAAATGAAATAAGAGTAGTTTGTCTTGATTTTTCAGATACTAACGAATTTTCACGAGGTAAGCAGAAAATTAAGCGTGGCGGTATTTGGTACACTTGTCAAAGCGGTATTTGGCAAAGCGTTTGGCTTGAATCAACCCCTAAAAAATTTCTTGAAAAGGTTAAAATTACACCCGACTATGATAATTCAAACGTATCGTTTGAATATTTCGGAACAAATGACGTTGAGGTGTCAATCTTTGACGGCGATAGATTAATAGCCAAAACAAAGGATACATGCGTATCAATCCCCGATTTTAAATCGTGGTCACCCGAATCTCCGTTTTTATATAATGTGGAATTTTCAGCTTGCGGAGAAACGATAAAATCATATTTCGGTATGCGTAAATTTTCAGTCGGCACCGATAAAGACGGTATCAAAAGGCTGTTTTTGAATAATAAGCCGTATTTCCATAATGGGCTTCTTGATCAAGGCTATTATCCCGACGGTCTTTTAACTCCTCCGTCGAATGAGGCAATGAAATTTGATATTGAATACGTTAAATCGGCAGGATTTAATATGCTTAGAAAGCACATTAAGGTTGAACCGCTTTTATGGTATCATTATTGCGATGTTAACGGCATTATCGTTTGGCAGGATATGATAAACGGCGGCGGTAAATACGGTCTTGAAATATCCGTCATTCCGTTTGTTAATATCACGCTTAACGATAATAATTATTCTATTTTTCACAGAACAGATAAAGAAGGCAGAGTTTTATATTATCAGGAGCTTGAAGAAATTGTTGATACTCTTTATAACTGCCCTTGTATAGCATTGTGGGTTCCGTTTAATGAGGGTTGGGGTCAGTTTGACAGCAAAAAGGCTTATGACAAGCTTAAATCTCTCGATAAAACTCGTATTGTTGACTCGGCTTCGGGCTGGCACGATATGGGCAAGAGCGACGTTATTTCAAAGCATATCTATTTTACACCTATTAAGGTTAAAAAGGGCAATCGTGCTTATGTTCTTTCGGAATTCGGTGGGCTCGGTCTTAAACTTAAGGGCCACACCTTTAATAATAAAATGTTTGGTTATAAAGTCTTTTTCAGCCGTGAGTCCTTGACTGAGGCTTATAAAAGACTGTTTATAAAAACTATCATTCCTCAAATTAAGGACGGCTTGAGTGCTACTGTTTATACTCAGGTTACAGATGTTGAGGATGAACTTAACGGTCTTTTAACGTATGACCGTGAGGTTGAAAAGGTAGATTTTGAAACATTAAAAAAGATAAATGAAAGGGTTAAATTAAATGACTAAGGCAACTATTAAAACAAATAAAGGTGATATGAAGTTCAATCTTTATGATGACCTTGCACCTAAGACTGTTGAAAATTTTGTTACACACGCAAAAAACGGATATTATGACGGTCTTATTTTTCACCGTGTTATTAAGGATTTTATGATTCAGGGCGGCGACCCGACAGGCACGGGCTGCGGCGGCGAGTCAATTTGGGGCACTCCTTTTCAAGATGAATTTAATCTTGATGCAAGAAATTATTACGGTGCTCTTTCTATGGCAAACAGCGGTCCTAACACAAACGGCTCTCAGTTTTTCATTGTTCAGGCTAAGGAAGTTCCAAACACGCTTATTGAACAAATGGAAGAACTTAAGGATAACGGATATCCGCAGCAGGTAATTGATAAATATAAAGAGGTTGGCGGTACTCCGTGGCTTGATTTTCACCACACAGTATTCGGCGAAATAACAGACGGAACTGACGTTTTAGAGGATATTGCTTCAACTCGTACAGGTATGGGTGACAAACCTGTTTATGATGTTGTTATTGAAACAATTGAAATAGAAGAGTGATTTTGACAAATTTACCCCTTCTCAATGGTTATAATTAATCATAGAGAGGGGGTATTTTTTGGTTATATATGTTGACGTTTTATTTGTAGTCAATTTTTTTATTACTTATTTGCTCCTCATTTCAACATCCTTTTTTGCAAAATCGGAGATTAAGCAATACCGTGCTGTATTTGCTTCCGTTTTGGGCGGTTTGTATTCTCTTGTCATTATTTTCGATAAACTGAATTTTCTTTTATCGGCAATCGGTAAAGTTTTTGCTTCACTGCTTATTGTTTTTGTCGCTTTTGGCTTTATAAGGGTATGGACTTATTTTAAAAATTTTATCATATTTTATTTTTCAAACGTTCTTTTTCTCGGTGTGATATCTGCAATTTGTATGTTCTTTTCGCCTAAGGGTATGACGGTTAAAAACTCAAACGTTTATTTTGATATTTCAGCCACCCAACTTCTTGTAAGTGCTTTTTGCGCCTATTTGGTTACATATATTATTATAAAAATAACAAATCGAACGCTTGCAAAAGATGAAATATATTCTTTAAGTATATTTGTTGATAATAATGAATACAAGTTTTATGCTTTTGCCGACAGTGGAAATAAGCTTCGAGAACCGTTTTCCGATTATCCGGTTATAATAGTTGACAAATCAAAAATGCCTGAAAAATGCGAGCGCCTAATTCCGTGCCAAACGGTGTCGGGACAGGGAATGTTAAAAGCGTTTAAGCCGGACAAAATTGTAATTTCAAACGGCAAAAATAAAATTGAAATAACAAAGGTTTACGTAGCGTTGTCAGACGTTAATTCAAAAAAATTCTCGGCTGTTTTATCTAATGAATTGATTAATATTTAAGGTGATTATATGTTGAATTTAATTAAAAAACTATTTTTAAAGTTGTTTAAAAAGCAAAAATGCTTCTATATTAACGGGCCGGAAACTCTGCCGCCTCCGCTTTCAAAAGAGGAGGAACAGAAAATAATGGACGAACTTCAAAACGGAATTGAGGATAACAGAGAACTTTTGATAATACATAATTTGCGTTTGGTGGTTTATATTGCAAAAAAATTCGAAAACAAAACCACCTCGACCGAGGATTTGGTCTCTATCGGCACAATCGGCCTAATGAAAGCCGTCAAAACCTTTAATCCCGAAAAGAATATCAAGCTTGCCACTTATGCCTCACGTTGCATAGAAAATGAAATCCTTATGCATTTAAGAAAGGTTAATAATATAAAAAGCGAAATGTCTTTTGATGAACCTTTGTCTGTTGACTGGGACGGCAACGAACTTACACTTCGTGACGTTTTGGGAACGGACCCTAACGATGTGTTTGAAGAAATTGAGTATGATGATGAAAAAAGGCTTCTTCGTCAAACGGTTGCCGCCTTGCCTGAAAAGGAACGTAATCTTATGACGCTTCGCTTTGGATTAGACGGAAACGAAAGCTTGACTCAAAAGCAGCTTGCCGACAAAATGGGTATTTCTCAATCGTATATCAGCCGTCTTGAAAAAAGAATACTTCAAAAAATAAAAAATGAATTGAAGCGCTTGTCCGCTTAAGCATCAATCTAAATACCAAATAATTCTCTTTCGCATAGTATAAAATGTAAAATAATTTATTATGTGAAAGAGGATTTTTTTATGACTTTATATATAAAGGTAGGCTCGATTACGAATGCTCAGCGTTCTCAACGCTCGCTTAGGCAAAAAGGATATAAATCAATAATCAAAAAGCTTGAAAATCCGTCACCTCAAGACGGTTGCGGGTATATGGTTGTTGTAAACACTTATACAGAAGAACCGATTTCGATTTTAATTAAAGAAGGTATACAGATTAGGGGAGTGGAACGAAAATGATTTATCTTGATAACAGTGCCACTACCAATCCTAAGCCGCAAGCAGTTAAAAATGCAGTAATGAGGGCAATGATTTATTATAGCTTTAACAGCGGCAGAGGCGGATATAAAGAAAGTGTAAACACTTCTGATATGATTTTTTCCTGCCGTGAAAAGCTTTCTGAAATGTTCGGCTTTCCTTCGGAAAATATTGCCTTTACACCAAATTGCACCACGGCAATTAATTTTGCAATAAAAGGAATTTTAAAGCCCGGTGACCATATAATCATATCTAATCTTGAGCATAATGCCGTTGCACGTCCTGTTTATGCGCTTTTTAAAAATGGAATTATTGATTACGATATAGCTGATTTTTCTTTTGATAAAGAACAAACAATAAATAATTTTAAAAAACTTATTAAACCTAATACAAAGGCAATTGTTTGTACGCACGCTTCAAATGTATTTGGCTGTGTTTTCCCTATTAAAGAGATAGGCAAGCTTGCACACGAAAACGGAATAATATTTATTGTTGATGCGGCACAATCCGCCGGAATTTTGGATATTGATTGCAAAAGTGATAATATTGATATCCTTTGCGCACCGGGTCATAAAGGACTTTATGCTCCAATGGGTATAGGATTTATTGCACTTAGAGATAATGTTGAGATTAGCACAATTATTGAGGGCGGAACAGGTTCAAATTCAATGAAACTCGTTCAACCTGATAATATGCCTGAAAGGTTAGAATCGGGAACGCTTAATAATGTCGGTATTATAGGGCTTTGTGCAGGTATTGATTTTGTGGTAGGCAAAAGTGTTTCAAGTATATATAAACATGAAAAAAATTTAATGAAATATATTTACGGCGAACTTGCGAAAAATAATAATGTTAAGTTATATACTCCAAGCTTTAATGATGCTTTTCTTGCGCCGATACTGTCGTTTAACTATAAAGATTATCCGTCGGAAAAAACGGCTTCTTTTTTGGCTGATAAGAATATTGCGTGCCGTGCAGGCTTTCATTGTTCAAAGCTTGCTCATACTGCATTTGGTACTGACAACAGAGGAACTGTACGTATAAGCCCAAGTGTATTTACTAAATACAGTGAGTGTGAAAAATTTATTGATACCTTAAAAAAACTTTGAAAAACTCAAAAAAACTAAAATAATTACTTTATTTATTAAACTGCGTGTGATAAAATATAAATAACAGTAATTAATAAACGAGGAAGTCAGTTTATGATAGTTAAAATAACAGATACATTTAATAAAATTTTGAGTGTATTTTCAACATTCGGAATATCGGATGCATTAGATATTATTTTGGTTGCCGTGATTATATATATTTGTGTTCGTATTATAAGAGAAACAAGGGCTATGCAACTTGCAAAAGGATTTATTTTTATTGCTATAGTTTATGGCATAGTAAATCTTCTTGATATGGAGGCTTCAAGCTTTATTTTTAAGGCGATTTTCTCCAATATTTTGATAATTCTTGTAATTCTTTTCGGTCCTGAGGTACGTAATATTCTTGAACAAATCGGCAAGGGCACAACAGCTAAGAGTCTCAAGTCTCTTATCCATCCGGGTGTTGCTGTCGACATTGCAGAAATATCAAATTGTATTGAATGTGTATGCAAAGCATGTGCCAATATGAGCGACCAAAGAGTAGGCGCACTTATTTGTTTTGAAAACGATACTCTTTTGGGCAATGTTATTAAATCGGGTACGGTTCTTAATGCAAAGGCATCAAGAGAACTTGTTGAAAATATTTTTTATCCAAAATCACCGCTTCATGACGGTGCTATGGTAATTCGTGACGGTAAGATTTATGCAGCAGGCTGCATTTTGCCGCTTACAAAAAAGACTGTTTCGTCTGCACTCGGTACAAGGCACAGAGCCGGAATAGGTCTTACTGAGGAAAGCGATGCTTTGGCTGTTATCGTCAGCGAGGAAACAGGTTCTATTTCGGTTGCAAAGGGCGGTATTCTTCAGCGTGATGTTTCTTACGGCGATTTAAGAGATATTTTAACAACAGAATTTATTCCGTCAGGTTCCTCCGATGATGATAAAATCATTACCAAGCTTGTAAGGAGGATTAAAAAATAATGGCTGATAAAAATAAAAAAAAGAAGTTTTCATTAAAAAAGCTTATTTATAATGATAAATATCTTATTGTTTTTTCTATTATTGCGGCAGTTATTGTTTGGGTTTCAACTTCGATGAGCCTGTCACCTGAAACTACTAAGACCATTACCGTTGCTGTTAATGTCGATTTCAGCGATTCTGCTGCGGACCAACTTGGCATTAAGTGCTACGGTGACAGTAAAATTGATGTTGATGTTACTGTTAAGTGTAAAAAATATCTTGCAAGGGATATTACAGCCGACGACCTTAAGGTTCAGCTTCAAACTAATTCAGTCACTTCAAAAGGTAATTATGATGTTCCTATTAATGTAACTTCGGTGTCTGAAAATGCGGATTTTACAATTTCATCTTATTATCCTACAACATATAAGGCATATTTTGACGTCGAGGATGAAAAAACACTTGATATAAATTTAAATTATGAAAATAAAGATTTTATTGCAGACGGTTATGTGATGGGTGAAGCTCTTTTAAGTGAAAAAGTTGCAAAAATCAGCGGTCCTAAATCATACGTTTCAAAGGTAAAAAGTCTTGTAGCAAATGTCGATATCGCAAATAAACTTAAATCGACACAGTCTGTTGATATTATGCCTACTCCTATTGATTCAAGCGGAAATACAGTCGATTATATTTCTGTTGATACCGAGGCTGAAAATCTTACACTTACCATTCCTGTTTTAAAAGAAATGACTCTTAATGTTACAAGTTCTTTTACAGGAAAACCTGACAATGTTGACACAAGTAAATTTAATGTGTCGTATAGTGTAGATAAGGTTTCAGCCGCCGCTTTGGCTGATTCGGGAATTAAAGAGGCAAATATCGGTAATATTGATTTCTCTCAGCTTAATGTAGGCAAGAATACTATTAAGTTTGACGTAACTCATCTTGACGCAATTATGATTCTTGACGATACTAAGGAAATTACCGTTACGGTTACTGTTCCGTCAAGCTTTAAAACCAAAGCCGTTTCGTTTGATAAAAATTCAGTTACCGTTGCCAATGTTCCTGATGGATACAAGGCAAACGTAATTTCTGTTAATGCAAACCAGCTTACTCTTGTCGGCTCTCAGTCGAGCCTTAATAACGATAAAATAGGTGTCGGTTTGGTTGTCGATTTGGCTTCTTATAAAAGTGAGGATTTGTCAGAGGGCAGGGATTATTACGATATCACCGCCAATATTGAAAATTCCACGGGCTGTTGGGTTTACGGCAGCTATAAGGCTCAGGTTGAGCTTGTTAAAAAGTAAATAAAAATAAGTAACCCCCTGCATGGCTGTCCATGCAGGGGGGGGCTTTATTTTAGAGTGATTATAATATTTCATCAGAATCATTACTTTTAAAGCTTACAACTTCTCTTAGTTTTACATTGCCGTTTTCATCATTAGCAATTAAATATCCTTGCGATGCTTCGTTTAATTTCAGAGGTATCAAAAACGAATAATTATTTCCTGATTTTTTTATTAAATAGGCAGTACATATATTATCTTTTGTTTTAAACTTAAAAGATGAATCTTCAATAAAAGCGTCTATATTACAGTTAATTACAGTGCTGGTCGTTCCGAATTGCGCAAAATTAAATGTCATTTCCTCGTTTGCTGTTTCTATATTTTTATGCTTCGCAATGTTTCCTTTAATGAAAAATTCTTTTGTGTTTAAATCATTATATGACACATAATATTTGTTTTGTTTGTCATATTTAAAGGAATTAAAAACTACGAGAGCAAAGTTGGTTTTTTCTCCGATAATTGCTTCTAATTCTTTGCTATTATAAATAATATCAGCTCTTTTTTTGTAGCTTTTTGAATTTATATAAAAAGAATTTAGATTAAAATCATTTAATGATTTGCTTTTTTCAGGTGTAACAGAAATATATAGTCTGTTTCCGTCAAAGTAATAACTATTCAAACTTAGCTCTTTGTTTGAAAATTGAATATTACTCTCAATCAAAAGATTTTCAGATATTACAGTTTGGGTGGCAAGATCTACGCTTTCAACATTTTTTGCCGGTGAAGTATCAACGTGATTTTTTAAATGCAACGCAGATGCCAATAATGAACATATTAATATGGTAACTAATATTGCACTAAAAGTAATTGCTTTTTTATTCATGAAATGTACCTCGTTAAATTGTTATCAAATCAGTAAAGCTTAGCAGGTTGCCAAACAAGAGCTCCTGAGCCTTTTTTAGATGCGTCGTGAATGTTAGTTGCACCGTTATTGGAGATAGTAGTAACCTGTTTCGTTATCATAGTAGTAGCCACGGTAACGAAGTGGGTTTTGTTGTGCAATACTTGAATCGGCTGTTAGAACCTTACCCCAAGCGCTGTATTCGTAGTTTGCGACTAATGCACCTGCGGTATCAGTTATGGATATAACGTCACCCATTTGATTTGTTAAATACAAATGGGTGACGTTCCAAATAAAGCCGAGCGGTGTACCGTTACTTTCATACTGGAAATACATTGTATTTGTGCCATCTGTCTGTGACAGAATAACACCATCTCTTGTATTGTAGTATGTAGTTACACCATTAACGGTCTTGCTAAATCACTCACTGCGAAAAGGTACACTGTACCTTTTCTGCCAAATCAAAGATTTGGAGTTTCGTGTCTCTTGTGCTTCGCACAATTCACTCGCTTTCGTCATATATAACAAGTATTATTGCGACTGATTTTCAGTGGCATACCGAGTCAAAACATTCTGAAATTTTATTTAATTGCCAATTAAAATTAATTTTAAATATAAGCAATAAAATAAAATAAAATAAAAAAGCAACAATTAAATTAGTCGGAAAATTTAGCACGGCAATTGAAACAATTGTAACGATTAATAACATCAATACTATTAAAAAATAATGAAAAGAATTATAGTGAACATTTATTACAGTATTATCTTTCTCATCTTTTTTAATTGTGATTTTGGGATTAAAAAAATTTAAAGTAATATCACTATAGTATACATTGATTTCAGCATCATTTAATTGCCCGTAAAACTTTTCACTCGGAGATAAAAAATAGCCAAATACGATATTTTTTACTTTTGTATTGTTGTAGACATAGTCATACACGGCTTTACCGTTAAAAAAGAGTGATTTCTTATACATTTGTTTCACCTTTTAATATACGATTTTATTTTGAATCGTTTCGAGTTGCTCTTTGATATTAATGATTTAATAAATCCCTGCGTAGTCTTGCATTTTATTTTGATCAATTTACTATGTGTTGACACAGAAATAGAAGCAATGGAAATAGGACCGGAAACAGAAACCCCTGCTCCTTTAATTCTGCCACGAACTCCATTTGCTTGCATCATCACATCAACAAATAATACAGATGTTGTGGCTAATTTATCTTTATAAAAACGATCCACATTGTTATATTGAGGATAAAAGCCCCCGCATATACCCGCTGACAAATTGATACCAATGCATTTATAGCTAAATGAAAGAATTATAGCAAAAGTATTACCATCAAAAAAAATACCTGCCATTCCATTTATCCCCCAACCTGCAATCAAATTAAGAGATATTCCAATATATCCAACCCAATATCCGGTTTCGTCTATAAAATTAATTGGATTATTATTACAATAAGAAAACAAATTTACTCCGCAGTATATCCCCACCGTAGCTTTAGCTACATCATAAATATCAGAATTTATGAATCTGCAAATGTCAGGGTCATAATAGCGTGACTGGAGATAATAGTAGCCTGTTTCAGAATCGAGATAATAACCACGATAGCGAATAGGGTTTAAATCCGCTAATTTAGTAACGCTGTCATCATTTTGCATCGGAAATGCAACAATGCACTTACCCCAAGGGTCATATTCATATTGGACAAGTTCTGTATCATTAGTATCGGTTATTGATACAACGTCACCCATTTGGTTTGTCAAATACAAATATTGAGTGCCGTTCCAAACAAAGCCGAGCGGTGTGCCATTACTGTCATACTGAAAATAAAGAGTATCCGTTCCGTCAGTTTGAGAAAGAATTACTCCATCCTTAGTATTATAGTAAGTTGTTTTACCGTTTACGGTCTTACTCGTTCTTATGCCATTTTCATCATAAGTATAACTATATTCATTGTCACCGTCGGTTATACTTTCAAGATTACGACCTGTATTCCAAGTGAATGACTTATCACCGTAGGTGAGCACGTTACCGTTTTCATCATAAGTAAGCTGAGAGCCGTTTACTGCGGTCAATTCGTCTTTCCACTCATCATTGGAATATGAGAATGTTTTTGAAGTTAATACAGTTTTATTATCAAGATTGTCAAGCGTATGATTTTTGTCATTATACTTATATTTGTCAACCTTTAAAATATTGCCTCTGCTGTCATAAGTTAATGTTGACGTGGAATTGTCTACGTGATTATCAGCATAAATCAGTTGACCGTTTTTGTCATATTTATAATAGTCATCACAACTACCGTTATATCCTGTTGCGGTAATTCTGTTTTGGCTGTCATATTCATTATTAACATAGAGAAAACAAATAGAATTTCCGTTTAATTCTTTTTCAACAGCGTTTCCGTCATTGTCATAAGTATACTTTGATTCAACCGCTGTTGTGCCATTGAACTTAACAGAATCTGAAACGGTCTGCGATTTATCATTAGACTTTGCAGAATAAGTGAGAGAATTATCGCCGTATTGATACGATATTGAATCATTCTTAGTTGTATAAGAATAAGTATAGCCAAAATGGGATTCGGTTACATCGGTTTTGGATTCAATACCGTTTTCCTCATTGGCTTCCGTTTTCGATTCTGTGTATGACTGAACGAGAGTGTTGTCAGAAATTTTGTAAACAGATACGCTGTTATTTTCGCCATATACATATTTTAACCCTGTATCAGAATTAATTTTCTGTGTGAGTTCATTATTGGTATTATACGAATAAGTTACATAAGGTGATGTATCATCATTGTGGTACTGTCTTGCAAGATTACCGTTATCGTCGTATTCATAACGGACAGTATCGCCGTTTGCATAGCTTTCCGATAATAGTTTATTCTCATCGTTATAAGAATATGAAACCTTGGTTTTGCCCGATACCTTAACGCTTTCAAGCTCGCCGTGAGGAATGTAGTTGAACTCATAAATGTCAAACTTTTCCTGAATTTTCGCACCGACATCGTTATATTTATACGTTGTGGTTACGTCAAGGCGGTTGGTTTCACTATCAAGATTGCCTGTAGCTTGGTTATATACATATCTATGACCGGCATTAGAGTCCGAATATGTATTTTTACTTGGCAAGCCGTCCTTAGAACTGTCATAATCCTCAGGAGCAATTTCCTGAACAGTCCTGCCTTCATTATCGTAAAGAGTACGGGTAGTTTCACCGTTTTGTGTTACACGTAGTGTTCTGCCTGCCTTATCATAAACATATGTCGCAGAGTCGCCCTCGCTTTGAGTGGTGAGGAGATTACCCATATCGTCATATGTATATGTGGTGACGGTTGTTTTTGTTTTATCATTTTCAACTGTAACATTCGTTTTCTTAGTTACATTACCGCTTGCGTCATATTCATATGATACAGACGAGCCGTCGCTGTTTTTTTCCTTAGCCACTCTGCCCTTATTGTCATAAGTATAACTTAAAGTATCAAAGCAAGTCAAGGAGGAATCGTAAATATTTGGGATTTCTCCCTTGAAATCTTTTTTAAGCGTTGCAAGAACGGTTACGTTGCCTTTGGAATCGTAGGTATAATAAGTGTAATCGTTGCCTGTCTGTTCTCTTACAACCTTACCGGCGCTGTTATAGGTATAGTAAGTATTGTTTTTCTCATTACTTGTTACGTAAGACAAAACATTACCCTTTGAATCATAAGTGTAGGTAGTAGTTTCATCGCCTGATTTTTCAGTCTTAACCCTGTAATGATTATCGTATGTATATTCTGTTTTAGTGCCTGATTCGTCAGTATATTCAACAGGGAGAAAAGCATCATTATACACGGTCTTTGTCGTTTCACCGCTTGATGTAAGGGTGGTATAATTCATACTGGCATCATTATAGGTATACTTTATCCAAGAACCGTTTTTATATGTGATTTGCTTTAATCTACCGTTTGAATAATACTCAATCTTGTTATCATTACTTTTAACAAGAGTGAAATCGGTTGTATTGTTAGTATATTTATATTTGCCTAAGATTACGCCTGCTTGGTCTTTAATCTCAATATATTTGTCTTGTTTAGTTGTATATTTGAGTTTGTTACCGTTAGGGTCTGTAATTTCCTTTTGGCTGTAATACTTAACGTCACTTCCGTCAGGTGCATTAATTGCCTGATAATCGGACAAGCTGAATTTTCTTCCGCTTGCGTCAGAAATTGAAATTTCATTGCTGTTTGTAGTTCTGTTAAGATTAAGCTTATTGCCGTTGTTATCCTCAATAGCACTGAGATATGCAACACTGTTTAATACCTTGATTGCAAAATAATATTTATATGTTCCGTCATCGAAGATATAATTATTATTTGTCTTAGTCAAGGTATATCCGTTAAGCTCGTCAACATAAGTTGTTGAATCCTTTCTAATCATAGGATATTTTGAGCCGTCAGGGAGAGTAACCTCAAGTCTGCTGTCGGTAACAAGAACTTTACTGTGGATTGATTCAAACCAATTTTTATCGGCACTGTTATATATTCTTGTATAGCCGAAATCAATTCCGTTGTATGAGAACGAGAAATCAGTATTGCTTTCGGTATACACGCCGAGAGCTTTATTGGTGTTGGATAAGTTATAATATGCAATCTTTCCCGTTTCGCCGATTCGTGCATAAACTTTAGTGGTTTTATGAGCAGGAATAGCAAACGGTACGGAATAGTTTGTCCACTTTCCGTTTTCGCCTATTTTATACTGTAACTTTCTTTTGTCGGAATAATTTACTCTGTAAAGACCGATAAGCTCGCCGTGTCTGTAGTACACAGGAACCGGATTAAGTGTTGCGGCATTAGCCGTAAACATGGATTTTAAATCAACATAATCGGATAAAAGTACATTTGAAAATGTCATTGTAACAAATGTGCCAAAACCGATTATCACTGCAAGGATTACGCTTAATATGCGCTTCCATAATTTCGTTTTGCATAAATTGTTTTCCATAGTTTTCTCCTTTCTTCAAAAACAATTGTTTTAATAACCACTTATTTGTACTTATAAACGACTTCGGTTTCTTTACCTGCCGTAAATGTAACTTTCAATCTGTATTTACATAAAACATTGATATTTCTTGATTCGGACATAGCCAAAACAGTTCCTGTTTTACTGCTTGTCCATGTTTCAACAGTTTCGTAGGTTTTCGACTTTTCTTTCTGCAATTCCATTTTGATTTTTAAAGGAACAGAATTTTGAGATTTTAGTTTAGCTGTGCATTTTGCTTTAATTCCGGATATTTCAATGCTTTCACGATGACTCAAAATGTTTACATATAAGGGAGCAACTTCATTATCGTAATTAACAGTCGCATCAGCTACGGCTACATTACCGAATACCATTAAAAATGATAAAACAATCAGAACAAATTGTTTTATACTCTTATTTTGTTTTGTCACAATACACTCCTCCTTTCCGATTAATCCCCTCATTATACATAATCCCTAAAAAATTCCATTTTGTGATAAAAAAATAAAAAAGAGCCGAAGTTTCGGCTCTTTTCACAAATCATCATTCTACATTTTGTGCAATTTGCACAAGCTCATCTTTTTCTATATTTCCTTCTATCATGTAAATGTAATTTCCGTCATTAAAAATTATTCCTTTTTCATTGTAATTAGATCTATAATATACAGCATCAATACCGTTAATCTTGATGATTTCAGGGTCGTAATGTTCCGTATCAAATCCTATGCTTGCTGTTAATTCAATTTTATCAACAACAAATTCTTTGTCGCAATTCACATATTGGACTGTATCTCCGTAATCATCGCTTTTTTCAAATCCCGCAGGAATGTAATTTACATTTAAAGATGTCACGCTTTTGGAATTTTTCTTATCAACAACATTATATTCCGAATGGTTAGAAAATTTATCGACGATATATTCTCTGCTTGGCGGAATGGCAAATACTGTTGTTGCAATTGCAAGCAAAACAGCGGCAATAATTAAAACCTTGATTGTACCTTTTGAAAATTTGATTTTCTTATCTTGCTTGCCGTAAATTATATCATTTATTATTTTATTATGCTTTTTGCTGAACTTATGCTTTGGCAAATCTGTAGGGAAAGAGTCAACCCAATTTTCAGCCGAAAGCCATAATGCCTCTTCAAATTCTGACATTTTATTATTTCCTTTCTTCTAATATTTTCTTTAATTTGTTTCTTGCGTATTCTAATTTTTTTCGCACATAGGAATCTTTAACATTATAAAGCTCTGCTATTTCTTTGCTTTTATAGTTATACAAATATTTCAAATGAAAGAATACTTTGCTTTCTTCTTCTAATGCATTATCAACAATTGCTAAAAGTTCAATTCTTCCAAAGCTTTCATAATATTTTAAATCTGCCGTTTCATTATCACCGTTGAATTCAATAAATTCTGCTTTTTTAGAAGCATTATAAGTATCTATTGCAAACCCTGTTATAATTGTAGATAAATAAATCTTTGTTTTCTTTGAATTTATTTCACCTATTTTATCAAAATGCTTTGCTACATATAAAAAGGTTTCTTGCACACATTCTTCCGCATCTTCAATGCAGCTTGTTTTTTTGAGTGCTATCCAATATAACAGATCGCTGTATGTATCATAAAGCTTAATGAATTTATTTTTTCATTTTGAGTATCCAGCAAATTTAAAAAAAATCCTACCATATATACATAATCCCTTAAAATTTCGTTTTTGTGATAAAAAGTTTTAATTTCATTAAAAAACATTAGAACTATTTTGTCAAGGGCCTTTGCCCAAAAGCATAAAAATATAACCAAAATGCATATTTTCTTTTGTTATGCTATTGTTAAATAATTTTAATTTTATGTTAAATTGACAATAAGTAATATTTACCTGATTTTTACTCATTTTTTACTCTACCTTGATTATATTTTAATCGACGTGTTTTATACTTTAGTCAACGATTTGGGAAAGGAGAGATAAATATGAGCGAAAAGATTAAAACGGTTTTATCATCAGTTCTTGCAATTTCACTTGTTGTATCTGTTATGACTGTTTCAGGTTATGCTTGCTTTGCTGGCGCAAAAAATGATGATATTCCTTCAATTCAATATTCAACCTCTGAAAATTGATATACCGTAAGCGGCTTTTGCCTTTGCTTGCGGTTTTCGCCTTATTTTGATTAGTATTATGAAACAAATTAATGACTCGCAAATTATATATACAGACGAAACAATGACAGTAGAAAACAAAAACACATTTAAAGAAAAAATAACTGAATTCGTTAATAAACACGCAGAAATTTGGAAATTTATAAAATTTACATTTACAGGCGCTTCAACCTCGGTTTTGGAGCTTGCGGTCTTTTGGCTTTTGCAATATGTGATTTTTAAATCACTTAACGAAGTTCCGGTAACAGATAATCAAGTTCTTTCGTTCTTAGGCATTGAGTATAAGGGCTATATGTATTCCTATTTCATTTCTGCGGTAATCGGCTATGCCGCCGCTTATGTTATGAACAGAAAGCTTACCTTTAAGGCAGACGCTAACCCTGTTCTTTCAACAATTCTTTATACAATAATGGTTGTTTGCACGATTGCCTTTAACACTTGGTTTGGCTCATTCCTCGGCACTCTTATTAAAAACAGCGGTCACGACAGCGTATTAATTGTTCTTTTAACAAAGCTTGTTGTTATGACGGTTCCTACTCTTTGGACGTATCCTTTAAATCGTTTTGTAATTCACAGAAAGAAAAAGGCTTGATTTTGAGTAGCAATATTTAATATAATTAATTTATAATATATTTTTGGTTGGGAAAATAATATGAGCTATAAGATTTTTGCGTGTGACCTTGACGGCACGCTTCTTGATGATAATTCAAATGTGTCTAAAGATAATTTTGATGCAATTGAACAAATGACAAAAGACGGTATTGAATTTGCGCTTTGCACAGGCAGAACTTTCTATGAAATACCTCAGTCTTTACGTGATTTTCAAAGCATAAGATATATAATCTACTCCGACGGTTCTGTTATATATGATAAAAAGAAAAATAAGAACGTGTATGAGCGTTATATTGATATGCAAACTTTAATCAGGCTTTATAATCTTTTGTCATCATATGACACAATGATTGAATTTTATGAAAATAAAGAGCCAAAGACCGATAAGTCAAAGCTTAATATAAATTCATATCATTATTATAAAATTGATGAAAATTATATTGACGTAATTGATAAAACAAGAATAGGTATTGAAGATTTATCAAGTGCGGTTGATTTATTTGATAAAACAGAATTATTAAATGTATTTTTTAAAAATTCGGATGAAAGAAAAAATTGCTTTGAAAAATTAAAGCATTTTGATAATATTATTTTTACTACCTCAATGACTAATAATATTGAAATTACAGCCGAAAACGTATCAAAAGGTTCAGCACTTTCAAAACTCGGCGAGTTAATCGGTGCCAAAAGCAATGAAATAATTGCAGCAGGGGACAGTAAAAATGATTTGCCTATGTTTGAATTTGCAGGCTTGCCCATAGCAGCAGGAAATGCAAGCGATGAAATCAAGTTGATTACCAAGAATACCGCTTGCTCAAATAATGAGTCGATAGTTAAGTACATATATGATAATTACATTAAATAAGAGGAGAAAAATGGAAGGGAAAATACATTTTTTAAATACGGGACACAGCGATTGCATTATTCTTGAAAGTCATGGAAAAATTGCAATGATAGATTCTGCAGAGGATACTGATTTTCCTAAGGATAAGCCTCATCTTAATTTAAAAGGCTACGAGGATATAGTTGTTAAATATTTGTTAGATAATTTTAGTGATGAGAACGGAAACGTTAATATTGAGTTTGTTTTAGGCACTCATTGCCATTCAGACCATATCGGCGGATTTGATACTGTTATCAATCACCCGAATATTTTTGTTAAAACAGCTTATTTAAAGCCTTACAATGAGCAAAATATTTGCCGATTTGAGCGTGTCAGATGGGATAATACAGAAGTTTATAATCAAATGCTTGACGCAATTAAAAAGAATAATGTTGAGCTTGTTGAGGAGTTTGATGAAATAAAAACCGTTCTCGGTGACTTTAATATTGAGTTTTTCAACGGCAAGAACAGAGAACGAAAAATCAAATTCGGCGAAAATGTAAACAGTGTCGGAACTCTCGTAACAATCGGTAAATCAAGAGCCTTTCTTGCAGGCGATATTAATTATAAAGCAGGTGACGAAAAGCGTATTGCCGATAAAATCGGAAACGTTGATTTGCTTAAGGTCGGTCATCACGGCTATTTATATTCAACTTCATTTTATTTTGTAAAGAAATTAATGCCTAAAATTGCGATTTTCTGCAATGAAATGAAAGGCGTTTATCCCGACGTTAAATATAAACTTAAAAACATTTCTCATTCAAAGCTTTATGCTACAATGAATTCAAACGGCATTATTGCTTGTTTTGACGGCGAAAATATCATTGTTAAAGAAAATATTATGTAGCCCAACCTCCGTGTAATGCTACTATTACACGTTATTACACAAAAAGTCTTGAGTTTAACTTTTGTTTTACTCAAGGCTTTTGTTTTTCTAAAAATAATTAAAAGGAGCGATTTAGTCGGGAATTATGATATAAAATATGATTTTTGATATACGGTTTTAAAAATTGTGCTATTATATAGATGAAAGATGCACTTTCTAAACAAAATATAAAATAAATTGTAAAAATGCACAAAAATTATATTGATAAGATGAAATTTTTATAGTATAATAGATGCGTTATTAATTCGAAGGGAGCGTTTTTGTGTATGAGATACCCACAAATCGTTAAAAAAATGTCGCTTGAGCAGAAGGCTGCTTTTGTTTCAGGTTATGACTATTGGCATCTTGAGGAAGCACCTGAGCTTGGTCTTCCTAAAATTATGATTACCGACGGACCTCACGGTTTACGTAAGGCTAAGGGCAAGGATTATGTTCCGGCTGAGGGTGAAGAAAAGAAAGGCGGAATTGGGCTTGGTAACTCTGTTCCTGCCACTTGCTTCCCACCGGCTGCCACTTCATCTTGTTCTTGGGATGAAGACCTCTTAAAACAAGAGGGTGAGGCAATGGGTCAAGAATGTTTAAAGGAAAAGGTTTCTACTATTTTGGGACCCGGTACTAATATTAAGCGTTCGCCTGTTTGCGGCCGTAATTTTGAATATTTCAGTGAGGACCCTTATCTTGCAGGTAAGTGTTCGGCAAGTGTTATTAACGGCGTTCAGTCAAAGGGCGTAGGTACATCCCTTAAACACTTTGCTTGTAACTCTCAGGAAGCATTTCGTATGGTTCTCAATGAAGTTATTGATGAAAGAACTATGCGTGAAATTTATCTTCCTGCATTTGAAATTGCTGTTAAAGAGGCTCAACCGTGGACTGTAATGAATTCTTATAACAGAATCAACGGCGTTTATGCTTCTGAAAATAAGCATCTTCAGCAAGAAATTCTCCGTGACGAGTGGGGATTTGAAGGCTTAATTGTTACAGACTGGGGCGCATCTGTTGACAGAATCCCCGGACTTAAGAACGGTACTGACCTTGAAATGCCAAGTTCCGGAACACTTAATCAGCATAGAATCATTGCCGCTGTTAAGAACGGTGAACTTGATGAAGCCGTTCTTGACGAAAGAGTTGACAATGTTGTTAATCTTATTATGAAATCAAAGCCTGCTCTTGAAAAGGAGCATACATTTGACCCTAAGGCGCACCACGCAATTGCGCAGAAGGTTGCCGAAGGCTCAATGGTACTTCTTAAAAATGACGATAAAATTCTTCCTCTTAAGAAAGGACAGAAGGTTGCAGTTATCGGCGAAATGGCTAAGGCTCCTCGTTTCCAGGGCGCAGGTTCATCTGTAATTAATCCGACAATGCTTTCAAATGCTTATGACGAACTTGAAAAGCTTGGCGTTGACCTTACATATTCACAGGGCTATTATAAATCTGCTCCTACTAAGAAGGATAAAAACAGAAAGAGCGATGCCGAACTTACTAAAGAAGCAGTTGCAGCAGCAAAGAGTGCAGATGTTGCAGTAGTATTTGTCGGCCTTACCGAAGATTTTGAGGGTGAGGGTTACGACAGAGAAACAATCAATATGCCTGCTAACCATAACGCTCTTGTATCTGCTGTAGCACAGGCTAATCCTAATACAGTTGTTGTTCTTGCAGGCGGTTCAGTCGTTCTTATGCCTTGGCTTAATGAAGTTAAAGGTCTCCTTAACTCAGGTCTCGGCGGCCAGGCAGGCGGGATCGCTGTAGCTAATATTCTTACCGGTGCTGTAAACCCATCGGGTAAAACATCTGAAACATATCCAACATCATTTGAAGCTAACCCGACATACGGCTACTATCCGGGCGGTCCTGTTACTTCAGAACACAGAGAGTCGGTATATATCGGCTACAGATATTATGATTCAGCTAATCTCGATGTTGTATTCCCGTTTGGATACGGCCTTTCATACACAACATTTGAATACAGCGACATTAAACTTTCATCTGATAAGATTAAGGATACAGATACTCTTTCTGTTTCATTTAAGATTAAAAATACAGGCGACGTAGACGGTGCTGAAATTGCTGAAATTTATGTTGCTGATAAGGAATCAACAATTTATCGTCCTGTTAAGGAACTTCGTGCATTTAAGAAAGTCTTCCTTAAAGCAGGCGAGGAAAAGGAAGTTACAATTGAACTTTCTAAGAGAGCATTTGCTTTCTATAACGTAAATATTAATGATTGGTATGTTGAATCAGGCGATTTTGACATTATTGTTGCAGCTTCAAGCCGTGATCCTAAGCTTACCGCAACAGTTAATGTTGAATCAACAGTTGAGGCTGAAGTTCCTGATTACAGAGCAACTGCTCCTAATTATTATAACAATGTTGCAAATATCACTCGTGATGATTTAGCCGCTGTATATGGTGAACTTCCAAATCCTGAAATTGATACAAATAAGAAGATTGACCTTTACTGCTGCCTTAATGATGCACGCCATACAAAGTGGGGCGGTAAGCTTTGCAATATGATTACTAAGATTATGAGCGGTATGGGCTCTGACGCTAACGGCGACGGCAAAATGCTTGCTGCTATGGCTACTCAAATTCCTATTCGTAACTTTATTGCTATGAGTATGGGAGTATTTTCACCTGCAATGGCTGAAGGTCTTCTTATGATGCTTAATGATGATGAATCAAGTTTTGTTGGCTTTAACAAAATTTTCTGGAGACTCGGCGGCGCTCTTACAAGACTTCCGGCTCTTCTTAAATCTATCTAACATATTTAAAAATTACAGAGACTTTCAATAATGTCAATACTATATAAGTATGTTTTAGACTAAAATTTAAACGGTGCAACTCAAAATGGGTTGCACCGTTTTTTTATCATTAAAAAAGGGCACTCGACTTATAAAAAGTCAAGCACCCATTACGTTTAGAGATGAGATGTAACTCAATCTCCGATAAAAGAATACCACAATATTATAATTTAGTCAATATTATATACTTATTTCCAACTTTGAATTATTGACGGATTGTCAAATATTTCATCAAGCTTTCTCATAAACGGAACAACATCGCCGTAGTCAAGTGCTCTGTGGTCAATAGCAATTGTGATAGGTAATATGAGTCTTATTTCTATTTTGTCATTTCCATTTTCGTCTGTTACAACAGTAGGTCGTTTTTGAGCTGCATTAATAGCAAACGCTGTTGTTTGCGGAGGGATGATTTCAAGAAGAGCACACATACCTTTTTGTTCACGATAAACCGAGCCGAGGTTTGAAACTGTTGTCGTACCTTGCTCAATGTCATGCTTGGTAAGACGCCTTGTTATAGGAATTGAATAGTAGTCTTTTTTAGCTTGACCGGAAAGAGTTTTAACTTTGTGCTTTCCTGTTTTTGAACCTACAAGCCTGCGAATTGTTTGTAAAATTTTGCCTTGCTTAAGACCCGTCAATGTATTATCAAGGGAAACCTCAAACATAACCTCGTTCATATCCGAACCCTTTGCACGCATAGCTGTATTATTAATAGCTTCTGTCATTTGCGTAAGAGTTTTATCGCCCATATCGTGCATATTAACTGTCATCATTAAACCTGACGGCAAAATCATCGGCATTGAAATGTCAATATGGTCAAAATAAATAAGCTTGCCTCTTACAAGTTTTCTGTTAAATTTAAGATGAGTATTCATCTTCGGTGCTGCCTTTAAGCCTTCACAAATTATTTTAAGCATAATTGTGTTGATAGTGATTTTCTTTGTTTTGTCGGTAACGCCCTCGTTAAGTTTTTTACATTCTTTAAAAAGCTCTGTAACATCAGCATCGTATGTCATAGTAGCGTGGGGGATTGTTTCCCAGCTTTCAGATGTCATATTTGATACGATTTTTCTTGCAATACCGAAATGCTCTTCTTTTACCTTTGCCATTTGATTCTCCTTAAAACTATTCTTTGATTTTTGAAATGATTGATGCAACACTCTCTTTAAGTGACTCCTTGGTATCAACTAAATAGTCTTTTATTTCACTGCGCTGTTTTTCCATTTCTTCGCCGGTAAATGGTTCTTCATTAAAACGCTTTTTAAATTCCAAAATCAAATAAGGTCTGAATTTCGGATGTGCTATTTTAATAAGAGCCTTAGCCCTCTCTTTTAATGTTTTGCCCTTAAGCTGTGCAATACCGTATTCAGTAACAACATAATTAACGTCGTTTCTGGGAGTAGTTACCGCACTGCCCTCGGTTATTAACGGAACAATTCTTGATATTAAGCCTTTTTTTGCTGTTGAAGGCATAGCAATTATAGAACGTCCGCCCTTGCTCATTGTAGCACCCCTAACAAAGTCAACCTGACCGCCTACGGCTGAGTATTGGTTTAACCCTACGGTGTCGGATACTACCTGACCTAAAAGGTCAATTTGTAAGCAAGAATTTATTGAAACCATATTGTCATTTTGAGCAATGACAGATGGATTGTTTACGTAATTAATTGGGTGAAGTTCAACTGAGGGGTTGTTATTTATGTAATTATTCAGTTTTTCCGAGCCAAACGCAGCACCCAAAATAGTTCTGAAAGGATTTTTGTTTTTCTTTTTGTTGTTAATTATTCCTGCTTCAAGTAAATCAACAACACCGTCGCCGACAAGCTCGCTGTGCAGACCTAAATCCTTTTTGTCCCAAAGCTGTGCGCAAACTGCATTGGGAATACCGCCGATACCAAGCTGTAAGCAGTCACCGTCATTTATAAGTGAGGCACAATATTTTCCAATTTCCATTTCAGTATCGGATATCTCAACTGCTTTTACCTCCGGAAGCGGCTCGTCATGCTCTACAAAGCAGGTGAAATCCCTTATATGCATAAAGCTGTTTCCAAATGTACGGGGCATATATTTGTTCACTTGAGCAATTTTAATATCACAGTAGTCCGCCGTTCCTCTTGTATAATCAACTGTTGTGCCAAATGAAACATAGCCGTGTTCGTCCGGCGGAGATACCATAACTATGGTAACTCTCGGGCGTATGTAATTTTTAATCAAATCGGGAATCTCATAAAAGTGAGACGTTGTAAATTCACTTACACCTAATGAAATAGCCTTGCGGTTGCTTTGCGAAGCGAAAAGACAGTTTAATGTAAAATGACCTTTCATTTCAGGTCTGCACCAAGGTGAATCTCCGAGTGTGAGCATATTTACAATTTGAACATCATGATAATTTTGATAATTGTCAACCAGCGCTCTTTCAATTGCAAACGGTTCACCGCAACCAAATCCGGTTACAACCTTGTCACCGTCGTTTATAAGCTTAATCGCTTCTTCGGCAGTAGTTAGTTTGCTTTGATAAATTTCCTTCCAATTAGTCAATTTGTTACCTCTTAGTAAAAATAAACTTCGTATAAATATAAACAAAATGTATAGATAATAAACTTTTATATACCATAAAGTTTATTAACTTTTCTAATGTTACAACTTTTATTATAAAATGTCAATTATATTAATATTTATTTTTATAAATATTAACACTTTTATAGACAATATTCGTTAAATTTAAATCAATTGTTGATTATTACATTAAAAATATGTATAATACCATAGGTGATGGTTATGAATATTAAGGTTACCGATTATTGCACTGCATCTAATTCAAGCATGGGTGTAAATGAGGCAATTAAAAATATGCAAAGCGGAGATACACTTTTGTTTCCGACAGGGGAGTATCATTTTTATAAGGATTTCAGTATTCATAAGGTGTGCTATATGACTAATACCGATTCATTTAAAGCGCCTGATAAATACTTTGCAATTGATATTGAAAATAAAGACGGCATTACTGTTGATGGCTGTGGTTCAACATTTGTAATTCACGGCGATATGTGCTCTTTTGCTATGTTTAATTGCAGTAATATTAAGCTTAAGAATTTTACTGTTAAATATAATTCACCTACGAATTATGAGATGAAAGTTATAAAAAAATCAATTAATAAGATAACTTATAAAATCCCGTTGAAAAGCCCTTTTTATATTAAGGATAATAAACTTACATTTTTTGAACAAAGTCCTTTTACAAAGAAAAATTATTATTCATACACAGCTAACGAGCAATGTTACTGCAATGTTGTTCACAGAGGTGATTCTGTTTTCAGAACTGTCCTTTCACCAACTAAAACAGCGATTAAGATAAAAAAAGTCGACAACGATACGGTTGAATGTAAATATTTGATATCGCCTAAGTTTAAGGTGGGCGATGTTGTGACTATGTCACGCAATAAACTTCGTGATAATTCAGGTTTGTTTTTTGATGAATGTTCAAATGTTGACTGCGAAAATATAACGGTTAATTATATGCATGGCTTTGGCTGGCTTTCGCAAATGTGCGAAAATTTGAATTTTAAAAATATTACATTTACTCCCGCAAAAGGCTATACGGTTTCTTCTTTTGCCGATTTGATTCATATTTGCGGCTGCAAGGGATATGTAAATATTATTGATTCGTATTTTGAACATCCGCACGATGACGCAATCAATGTTCACGGCGCTTTTTTAAGGCTTAAGAAAATTATTGATACAAATACTGCCGAGTTAGAGTTTGTTCATCATCAGCAGGGCGGATATAAAGCATTTTTCCCTGAAAATGAAGTGAAAATTTACAGGAGAGCGGATTTGTCGGAGCTTAAAGATATTTATACCGTCGAAAGTACAGAGGACGATATTGATAATAAATGCGTTAAGGTTAAATTTAAAGAAGCATTGCCTCCGCTAAAGCCCGAACAGTTTGTTTTTGAAAACATTACATATAATCCCGAACTTACGATAAGCGGTTGCACATTTAACGCTATCCCTACACGTGGCATTTTATGCACTACTGACAGACCGTCTAAGATTTTTAATAATACATTTAAAAATATCTTAATGCCTGATATTTTTATTTCCTGCGACTGCAAGGATTGGTACGAAAGCGGTCCGTGCAGAAATCTTGAAATATTTAATAATACATTTTCAAAAAAGAACGCAGTTAAGCTTGAGCCTATTTGCGTAAATAAACCTGTAAAAGATGTTCACAGAAACATTAAAATATATGATAATGAAATCGGAGAATAATTTATGAGCAAAAATATGATTATCGGTCAATCAGGCGGACCTACGGCTGTTATTAATTCAAGTCTTGCCGGGGCAATCGAATATGCTTTTTCAAGCAACAAAATTGACACAGTTTACGGTATGATTAACGGTATTCAAGGTCTTTTGGAAAACAATATTATTGACCTTAAAGAACGTTTTTACGGTAAGCCTTATGATATAAACAGACTTCGCTTAACTCCTGCAATGTTCCTTGGCTCTTGCAGATATAAGCTTGGTGATGATGAAAAAATATTTGCCGAAATTATTGATGTTTTAAAAAAATATAATATCGGGTATTTTCTTTATATCGGCGGTAACGATTCTATGGATACTGTTGATAAGCTTTCAAAGTATACGGCAAGTCATAATATTGATATCAAAATTGTCGGTGTACCTAAAACTATCGATAATGACCTTGTGGGTATTGATCATTCACCGGGATTCGGCTCGGCTGCCAAGTATATTGCACTTGCAGTTAAAAATGTTGCTTATGATACAAGTATATATAGTATTAAAAGCGTTCATATTATTGAGGCAATGGGTCGTAATGCCGGTTGGCTTACAGCTGCATCAGCACTTGCACGTGACGGTGACAGCGTTGCACCTCATCTTATTTATTTGCCTGAAATACCGTTTTCTGTTGATAAATTTGTTGAGGATGTTAAGGGCAAACTTAATGAATTTAACTCGGTTATTGTTGTTGTAAGCGAGGGAATTAAGGATGAAAACGGTAATTATATCAGCGCAAGGGGAGATAATGTTGACAAATTCGGTCACGTTATGCTCAGTGGAACAGGAGCTTATCTTAAAAGCGTTGTAGAAGAAAAAATAGGATGTAAAGTTCGTGCTTTAGAGCCAAGCGTGCTTCAAAGAAGTGCAGGTCATACTGCTTCAATGACTGATATTACCGAAGCATACAATTTAGGTGTTGTTGCTGTTAAAGCGGCGCTTGACGGTAAGACAGGCGTATTTTCTACTCTTCGCAGAATAAGCGATTTGCCTTATACGGTTGATTATTATACCGAGCAGGTTAGCGTGGTTGCAAATAATGAAAAATTAGTACCGAGAAGCTGGATAAACGAGCAGGGTAACGACGTTACTCAAAAGATGATTGATTATCTTTCACCTCTTGTTAAGGGTGTTCCGCAAGTTCCTTACAGAAACGGTTTGCCTGATTATATCGGCCTTTCACACCTTGATATTAAAAAGCAAAAATATAAAGACTAAAATAAAACGGAGTTGTCATTCGACAGCTCCGTTTAGACTTTCGATAAAGTGGCTAAACCGTGCCGTGCTTAAATTATCATAAAGTAATGACGTAG
>OLQV01000666.1_pt1 | contig 29310 bp, 26 predicted proteins | sample 1672371 | NCBI WGS metagenome assembly OLQV01 (sample SAMEA3136676, study PRJEB25190) | human gut metagenome
AGCATAACCAGACGGTCGATTCCGTATCCGATACCACCTGTAGGCGGCATACCGATCTCAAGTGCGTTCAGGAAGTCTTCATCTGTGTGGTTTGCTTCCTCATCACCAGCGTCAGCAAGAGCATCCTGTGCTTTGAAACGCTCTCTCTGGTCGATCGGGTCATTCAGCTCGGAATATGCGTTACACATTTCCCATGTATTACAGAAAAGCTCGAAACGCTCTACTTTTGACGGATCAGAAGGTTTCTTCTTTGTCAGCGGAGAAATTTCAATCGGATGATCCATGATGAAAGTTGGCTGAATCAGCTCTTTCTCACAATATTCTTCAAAGAAGAGGTTGATAATATCACCCTTCTTGTGACGTTCTTCATATTCGATATGATGTTCAGCAGCAAGCTTCTTGGCTGCTTCATCATCTGCTACTTCATCAAAATCAATTCCTGCATATTTCTTGATCGCATCATTCATAGTCAGACGTGCAAACGGCTTTCCAAGGTCAATCTCAATACCATTGTAAGAGATCTTTGTGGAACCGCAAACCTTCTCTGCCAGATAACGGAACATGGACTCTGTCAGTTCCATCATTCCCTCATAATCAGTGTATGCCTGATAAAGCTCCATCAGAGTGAATTCCGGATTATGACGAGTATCAACACCTTCATTACGGAATACACGACCGATCTCGTATACTCTTTCAAGACCACCTACGATCAGTCTCTTCAGATAAAGTTCCAGTGAGATACGAAGCTTTACATCTTCATTCAGTGCATTGTAATGTGTCTCAAAAGGTCTTGCAGCTGCTCCTCCGGCATTGGATACCAGCATTGGAGTTTCTACTTCCATGAAGTCACGTCCTGCAAGGAAGTTACGAATTTCTTTGAGAATCTGAGAACGTTTGATAAATACGTTCTTGCTGTCCTGATTCATGATCAGATCAACATATCTCTGACGGTAACGTGTATCTGTATCTGTCAGACCATGGAATTTCTCCGGCAGAATCTGTAAGCTCTTGGATAAAAGAGTCATTTTTTCTGCATGAATGGAAATCTCCCCTGTTCTTGTTCTGAAAGCAAAACCTTCCAGACCGAAGATATCACCGATATCAGATTTCTTGAAATCTGCATAGGATTCTTCTCCAATAGCATCTCTTGCCACATAAACCTGGATATTCCCCTGCAGATCCTGTATATTACAGAAAGAAGCCTTACCCATGACACGTTTAAACATCATACGTCCCGCAATTGCCACATGGATCGGGCTTGCATCCATGATGTTTCTTCTTTCTTCATAGTCCTTCTTCTGAACTTCTCTTGCCTGTGCTTCGTCAAGACCTTCCACACTTGGTGCCTTGTGGTCTTTTAAGAGCTCTGCTTCATGTGCTTCGTAGAGCTTTTTTACCTCAAGTGAATGATGTGTCTGGTCAAATTTGGTGATCTGAAATGGGTCCCTGCCATTTGCCTGCAGATCTGCAAGTTTCTCGCGACGGACCTTTAAAAGCTGGTTTATGTCCTGCTTCTTCTCTGCCACTGTATTGGCCTCCTTCTATTCTTTATCTGATTATTTATACGTTTCTCTGGATTTCAAGAACTTTGTATTTCATGATTCCTGAAGGCATTTCTACTTCTACAACATCTCCTGTATGTGCTCCCATAAGAGCTTTTCCTACTGGAGATTCATTGGAAATCTTACCTTCCAGGCTGTTGGCTTCTGTAGATCCTACGATTTTCAGTTCCATTTCTTCTTCAAATTCATAGTCATATACTTTTACTTTACAGCCAACATTGATACGATCCAGCTCTACTTCATCTTCTACAACAACTTCTGCGTTCTTCAGAATTTTTTCGATTTCTTCAATACGTGCTTCGATATCTCTCTGCTCATCTTTTGCTGCATCATACTCTGCGTTCTCAGACAGGTCGCCCTGCTCTCTTGCTTCTTTTATCTTACCTGCAACTTCTTTTCTTTTTACTACCTTTAAATCATGCAGCTCTTCCTCTAATTTTTTAAGTCCTGCATAAGTTAGTAAGTTTTTCTTTTCTTCCATGACCTTACTCCCTTTCAATATTCACATTGGACATTGTCTCCTGAAATCATCATATCGCAAAAAGGACAGACTTATTCTAGGATATTCACAATTCCAGTATTATACCGAAAAGAGCCCGGATTGTCAAGCATCCGGACTCCCTGTCAATACACTATATTTTTCAGCAATTTCGCCGTTGTTCACCGTTGTTTCTGTCGTCTTTTTCCGCTTCTTTCATCAGATCTTTCAGACGGTCAGCTGCACTGGTCAGATGAAGCTCAAAGTTTTGTTTGTGCTGCTGCACCAGTGTGGAAAGAATGATACCGGAAAACCAGCAGACAATGGCAGTAAGAATCACAAAACATATCACTATCAGACTGGGCATTTTGGTCACTGTACCTGTTTGGATATATTTCGTCAGAATCGGCACAAAGAATGCTGCTCCAAGTACAAACAGAACTGCTGCTATCGTAGAAAAGAACTGTAATGGCTTATAGTCCTTATACATACGGAAAATTGTCTTAAGAACCTTGAATCCGTCAGAGTACGTATTCAGCTTGGACACACTGCCTTCCTGACGGTCTCTGTAATCAACCACCACATTTTCTACATGCATTTTTTTGTCAATTGCGTGGATGGTCATCTCTGTCTCTATCTCAAAATTCTTGGACAATATAGGAAATGTTTTGACGAATTCATAGCTCATAGCTCTGTATCCTGTCATAATATCCTTGATATTACTGCGGAAAAGATGATTGATAAACGCTCTTACGATGGTATTACCAAAATTATGGAAAGGTCTTTTGTTTTCCGTAAAATAAGTAGAGGAAAGTCTGTCCCCTACTACCATGTCCACCCCTTCTTCCAGAACCTTCCTGCACATTTCCGGCGCAAATTCTGCAGGATAAGTATCATCTCCATCCAGCATAAGGTAACACTGTGCATCTATGTCACGAAACATGCTTCGGATTACATTGCCTTTTCCCTGCTGACGTTCGTATCTTACAATGGCACCTGCCTGACGTGCGATCTCGTCTGTTCCATCAGTGGAATTATTATCATATACATATATGGTAGCTTCCGGAAGTGCTTCTTTGGCATCCTTCACGACCTTGGCAATAGACTTACTCTCATTATAGCAGGGTATCAGTACCGCTATTTTATCTATCATTTTAATTTCTCCTGTAAAGTTACATTCTTGTTATACACATTCGAAGTCACTATATCATAATATCTTAAAAAAATAAACACAGTTTCACAACTTTTTCGTTACATTTTGTTTTTTTATGGTATACTAACTACAAAATTACTAATAAAATGAGGAGTTCTATCATGAAGTTCAAACCTTTGACCCTTCCAGTCATATTTTATACCATTATGGTATATTTTTATTTATCCTTTGGTATCTATGATGATAATCTTGTATATTTGATACGCTTCAGCAACAATCCAGTATTCAGTCTTCTGGCATTTACAGGACTTTTACTTATCTGCCGGAAATTCTTTCCTCTGATCAGGCAGCCTCATTGCAAACTCTTTTATTTTCTGAGTTTCATCATCGCCGGATTTTTTTCCATTGTCAGTATCAATACCAGATTTTTTAAAGTAGAATATTCCATTGAAGAATATATTCATACATCAAGTCTGGCTTTACCCAAACTTGCCCTGATCTTTGTTGGAGGACTTTTTACTTTTTTTGCAGTAATTCAGATTATTGGGTCTATAAGGAAAATTTCTTTTGATTATCCGATTTCAGATCGTATCAAAAAATTTATGGACTTTATGTTTAACAGCAAAACTTTCCCTAAAACACTGCTGTTTATTGCTGTTGTATGGCTTCCCCAGATACTTGTCCGTTATCCAGGAGCACTTACTCCTGATTCACAGCGTTGTCTGTTGCAGTACTGGGGTGCCAACCCTTTTACCACTCAGCATCCGATTCTTTATACTCTTGCACTTGGTAAAATTATGGATCTGGGCATTGCTCTTGGGCATCCTGCTCTGAGTCTGTATATTTTTGTTCTTATACAAACTGTTTTGCTTCTCCTGGTACTGGCTTATGCTGTATATACCATGAACAGATTTCATTTTCCAAAGTGGCTTCTGGTATTAAGTCTGTTGTTTTTTTCATTCGGACCAATTTTTATAGCTCCGGCTACTACTGTAGTGGTAGATGGGATTTACAACTCCTTCGCACTGCTTCTGATGATTGAACTTGTTTATTATCTTTTTTCTCATAAAAAATTCGTCAGATGCTGGTATCATTATCTGCTTACTGCCGTAGCAGTATTTGGGCTTATTTTTCGACATAACGGTTTTTATACTGGTTTGCTCGTTGCAGTTCTGGCTGTTTTTATGGAAATTTTCTTCCATATTAAAAAGGAAAACAAAATCAGATACTCCATTCTGTTTCTGGCAGTTCTCCTGCTCCCGCTTTTTGGCAGCCGAACATTATCCAACAACCTGTATCAGCAATATGATGCACAGAAATACAGCACCAGAGCTATGCTTGCCCTGCCTATCCAACAGGTTTCCCGCTGTTTTGCCGAATATGGTGATGAAATAGATCCGGAAATCCAGACAGCTGTCAAAAAAGTTCTGAAATGGAACGCAAATTTTTATAAATATATATACAATCCCAGATCTTTTGACAGTATCAAACAGGGCTTTAACTTAAAAGCATCCTCCGAAGATATAAAAGGATTTTTGCAGGCATGGGGCAAGCTTTTCCAGAAATATCCCACCACCTGCATCCTTGCCACACTGAATCAAACTTATGATCTTTTCAGTTCACAGGTAGTCAATCAGTTTTACTACAGACCTTTTGATGTACTTATGGACACTGAAGGATATATAATTCCTGAACTCACTAAAGCCGAAGCAACCCCTAATGCTCCCAACAGACTTCTTGGTCAGTATTACTATATTTTCGGTTTTATTCCGGGAGTTGGACTTCTGGTCAATCAGGGATTTACAGATCTTATGCTCCTGATCATATCCCTGTATGCACTAGTTGAAAAAAGAGGCAAACTGCTTTTCCTCTGTATGCCTCTGCTTCTGACTCTGGCAATCGCATTTGTAGGACCTATGGTATTGCGTCAGGCACGCTATACTTATCCTATTATGTATGGGCTGCCACTGTTATTCGGGCTCTTTCTTACACAGTCAACACAAAAATCTGAGAGGTGATTTTTATGGAAAAAAATCGAGTAGGTGTTATTACATTTCATAACTATGATAATTATGGAGCCATTCTCCAGAGCTATGGTCTCCAGAAGAAACTCCGGGAACTTGGTACTTATCCGGAGATTATTGATTACAGTTGTCAGTATATCAGCAATCCTTTCCGTCTGGTCAATCTGAAGGAAAAAGGACTTTTTAACTACATTTATGGTGCTATCGGTCATATCTGTTATATTCCCCGCCGCCATAAATGCAACAAATTCCGCAAACATATGAAATACAGCCAGCCAGTCACCAGGGACAAGATGCAGACTGTAGCAGGAAAATACGATATTTATATTGCGGGAAGTGACCAGATCTGGGACTACAAACTTACCAATTTTGATCAGACTTATTTTCTAAACTTCCCTGTCAAAGGCAAAAAGAAATGTAGCTATGCTGCCAGTATCGGTGAACATGTTCCTCCGGAACAGTACCGGGAATCTTACAGCAGACTTCTTTCTGATTTTGATAAAATTCTCGTCAGAGAAAGCTATGGTGCAGATATTGTAAACGAACTTACCGGTAAGAAACCGGAAGTTGTCTGCGATCCCACACTTCTCCTTACTGCAGAAGAATGGAGCAAACTACTTAAAGAACCTCGCATCAAGGGCAAGTACATCCTGGTTTATCAACTGGGCATCAACAAAGAGATCGTCGATTTTGCCCGCCGTCTGAAGCAAAAAACCGGATACAGGATCATTTACATCCCCTTTCCTCTGGTAGGACTTCTGAAATGCCGCTGTGAGATTACTATTGGTCCGGCAGAATGGATGGGACTTTTCAAAAATGCTGAATATGTAATTTCCGATTCTTTCCATGGAATCGTATTCTCATTATTATTTAACCGCAAATTCTTTGCCAAATCCGACGGACATCACAAAAACCGTCGTGTGGAAGAACTGCTGAAACTGGTAAATATGACAGACCGGACCATGAATCATGTTACAGAAGAACAGCTTACGGAAGAACTGGATTTTACCTATGCAAACCAGCAGATTGACAAATTCCGTCAGTCTTCCCTCCAGAAACTGAAAGAAATGATTGATGCCTGAGATAAAATAAGTTCTATATTAACAGGAGACAATAAATATGTTTTTTGACAGTCATTCTAAAAAAGACTGCTGCGGCTGTTCAGCATGCAGCAACATCTGTAGCGTATCAGCTATCACCATGAAAGAAGATTCCTGCGGATTTCTTTATCCTCATATAAATAATGATCTTTGTATTCACTGTGGCAGGTGCCGCAAAGTCTGCCCTCTGTCCATCACCTTTACAGGTCAGGAGGGAAATCCTTCAATCTATGCTGTCCGCAATCAGGATACTGCTGCTGTCCGCAAAAGTTCTTCCGGTGGAGTTTTTACCCTTCTTGCCAAATGGATACTGTCCCAGGGTGGAGTTGTCTACGGTGTTGGCTTTGATGATGCCTTTTCTGTAAAACATATGCGTGGACAGACTGTATCAAAGGTGCAGAAATTCCGTACTTCCAAATACGTGGAAAGTGATATTTCGGAAGTTTATCAGCATATCGGTGAAGATCTGAAGACCGGACTCACAGTACTTCTTACCGGTACTCCCTGTCAGATCTCCGGTGTCACCAGATATCTGAATTTCCGTCGTATTCCTGTTGCCAGCCTTTATACCTGTGACAACATCTGCCATGGAGTTCCCAGCCGCAAAGTCTGGGAAGATTATCTGAAAATCCTGAAAAGCAACTATATTGGAACTGATGATGAGATCACCATGATCAACATGCGAAGCAAAAAAGTTTCCTGGAAAGAAAAACAGATGGACATTTCTCTCAGAAAAGGAAATATCGATTCCGTCATAAAAGATTTTTCTTTTAACAGAATTTTTGCCAGTCTTTATGCTACCAGACCTTCCTGTTTTAACTGTCACTTTAACAGTTATCTCCGTCCTTCAGATATCACTCTTGGAGATTTCTGGACAGGCGAAACTGCCGGACTGAAGTTTGATATCAGCCAGGGTGTCAGCGAAATACTGGTCAACACTCCAAAAGGAAAGCAACTTTTTAATCTTATAAAGGATCAGGCAAGTATTCAGCCTCTTACCCAGAAAGAAGGATGGCAGCCTCATCTGGAATACTCTGCCAGACCTCCAAAGAAATACAGAGAATTCTGGAAAGATTACAAGAGTACCTCCGACAAAGAACTGGTTCTGCGTAAATATATGAAAGGCTCTCTTCTTACCAGAATGATCCGGATTCTCTCTCCTGTTCTCCGCAAAACCGGACTTTACAATCTGGCTGGAAAAATGTACAACATTGTTTTAGGAAAAAAAGGTTGATTTTATGAACAAAGAAAAAAATGTGAAAAAAGCATTCCTCTGGAATATGATCGGCAGCTCCTGCTACTCATTATCCTCTTTTCTGTATCTTATGGTGGTAACAAGAGTCTGTGGAGTGGAACCTGCCGGCTTCTTTTCCCTCAGTTATGCTACTGCACAGCTTCTTCTTACTCTTGGAAGGTACGGAATGCGTACTTATCAGGCTACAGACCTGAGGCGCAAATATCTTTTTTCTGAATATGGAGTTTCCCGTATTCTTACCTGTGGTCTGATGCTTATCTTCGGTATCATTTACAGTGCATTCAGTTTTTCCGGCGAATATATCGTCATCAGTATTTTTATTATCATTATGAAGATGGTAGATGCTGTGGAAGATGTTTACCATGGAAATTTCCAGCAGACTTATCATGTAGAAATTATGGGAAAAATGTTGGCAGCCAGAAACCTTTTCTCTGCAGTTTATTTTACGGCAGCACTTATCCTCACCGGGAATCTGGCTTTCACCTGTGTTTCCACATCCATTACATCACTGGTACTGTGTCTGGTGATCAACAGTATTTTTACCCGAAAATATCCTGCAGAAGTTTCTCATACTTCCAGAGACTTCCTTTTTTCCAATGTATGGGAGCTTCTCAAGATCTGTACCCCATTGTTTGTGGCAACTTTTCTTTCGCTGCTCCTGTATAACATTCCCAAGTATGCCATGGCAAGTGTTATGTCCAATGAATACCAGACTTACTACAGTGTCCTGTTCATGCCATCTTTTGTGATCACTCTGATGTGTGAATTTGTATTCAAGCCGACCATCACCACCATTGCGGAACTATGGTGGCTGAAAAACCTCAGAAAATTCTCCCTGTATGTAGTGCGGATTCTCTGTATTATCATAGGATGTGGAGCTTTTATCATCGTAGCAGGCCACCTCCTTGGAAGAACCCTTCTGGAGATTATCTACGGTGTAGATCTTTCCTCTTACAAGCTCCATTTTATCGTACTTCTTGCCGGTGGCACCATTGGTGCAGCGGTTTATATGACTTACAACATCCTTATTGCTATCCGCAAAGGAAACTGTCTGATCGTTGTATACACCATCACTGCAGTTCTTACCATTCTTCCATCCAAACTGATGGTACAGAAATGGGGAGTTATGGGCGCCTGCCTCAACTATTTTTATTCCTGCAGTCTTCTGTTCATCCAGTTTATCATCATACTGATCTATGTAGTTCTCAAACGACGAAAACAGATTGCCGCCGAATCCTGAAACATTATAAAGTAAAAAAGCCTGAAAAAATTACTGTCCTCACCTATTCAAGTTTGGACAGTAATCTTTCCAGGCTTTCATAATTTTCTATTGTATTCGATTCTCTTCTGAGTCCTGCACTATGTCTCATACCGGATGTATACCAGGCAACATGCTTTCGCATCTCCCGGATTCCGGTAAATTCACCTTTCAGTTCTATCTGCCATCTGGCATGGCGAAGTATCATTTCCCGGATTTCTTTTGGATCAGGTTTTTCCAGAAGTTCTCCTGTCTCAAAATAATGATTCATCTCCCGGAAGATCCATGGATTCCCTCTTACAGCTCTTCCGATCATAATACTGTCACAACCGGTATCTTTCATCATTTTTTCCGCTTTCAGAGGAGAATCTACATCTCCATTTCCAATCACAGGAATCGAAACTGCATCTTTGATCCTGCCTATTACTTCCCAGTTGGCTTCCCCTGCATAATACTGCTGCCTGGTCCTGCCATGGACAGCCACTGCTGCTCCTCCTGCGTCTTCAATGATCTTTGCAATCTCCACAGGATCTACATCATATCCTTCAAATCCAATACGGATTTTGGCTGTTACAGGCTTCTTTATAGCATGGGAAATTTCTCTTACAATCTTTCCGATCAATGCCGGATCTTTCAGTAAGGCGGAACCCTCTCCATTGTTTACTACTTTCGGCACAGGGCATCCCATATTGATATCCAGAATATCAAAAGGCTGTTCCTCAATACTTCTGGCTACTTCTGCCATCAGCTCGGGTTCGTTTCCAAAAAGTTGAAGAGATACCGGATGTTCCTTTGGATTGATCTCCATCAGTGCCTTTGTATTCTTATTATGAAAAGAAATCGCCTTGGCACTGACCATCTCTGTACAGATCAGTCCGGCTCCCTGTTCTTTACACAATCCCCGGAAAGGAAGATCCGTAACCCCTGCCATGGGAGCCAGGACAAATGGATTTTCTATTTCTACTGAGCCGATTTTCCACATTCTATTCATGAATCAGTCTCCGTTATCCACATTTTCCGCATCTTCTTCTAAGTTTTCCCCAAGGAAGAATACACGATAATACAGTTCCAGAGATTCCAGAAGTTCTTTCTTTTCTGTCTGCAGTTTCTTGATCTTCAACACACTTCCGATCTCATCATACATGGCATCTGCATCCAGTGCTTCTGTCTTGAACTGCAGATTTCCATCCTCATCAAATTCCAGTGTAAGGATTCCACCGATGTCCTCTGTATAAAGAACACACATAATCTGCAATTCCTGCTTGATACTTTCCGGAAGGGAATTAAAATCCGGATTAAAATAATATTTCTGCTCATAGGAGCTTGCTCCACAGAGTACAATATTTTCCTGGTACATATAAAAAACTCCTTAATCTATCACTTATTCCGTTATATATCTGATCTGAATCACACGTAACTGTACAGTCCCCGGACAGATACTTCTCCGGATCTTACCACCTGAAGAGTACCTTCCCTGTCTCTTACCAGAAGCTCACCCTGCTCATTGATACCCAGGGCAGTTCCCTCGTAAGGATGCAGTTTGTCCAGTATACGGACTGGCTGCTGCCTGTTGGCGAGCATATCATTGTATTCCTCCACCATCATAGACAGATCACAGGTCTGAATAAACTTTTCATAGTTTTTTTCAAATTTCTCCATGATCTTTCCGATCAGTTCGCTGCGGTCAAACTTCTTTCCTGTTTCCAGATAAAGAGAAGTTGCCTTATCCTGAAGTTCTTCCGGAATTTCTTCCAGATTTACATTGATCCCATCTCCGATGACCACTTCCCGGATCCTGCCTTTTTCCAGCCCCATTTCTGTAAGGATTCCGCAGATTTTCTTATGTGACACCACTACATCATTGGGCCATTTGATAGAAACTTTCACTCCTGTATCTCTGACAGCCTCTGCCACACTAAGTCCCATAACCAGTGTCAGCATGGATGCATACTGTGGTTCAAATGTTGGACGGAGTAAAATGGACATCATTACAGAACTGCCTTCCGGTGCCTGCCAGCTTCTTCCCAATCTCCCTTTTCCTGCTGACTGGAATTCTGCAACTGCCAGAGTTCCCTCCGGTGCCCCTTCTTTGGAAAGCTTTTTGATCCACTCATTGGTAGAATCTGTTTCTTTTGCAAAATGGACGGTTTTGCCCGCCCATTCTGTGTGTATACTTTCTGAAATTGTTTTCTGATCGTATTCCATTATCATTTCTTTTCAGGTTCTCCCAGAGTTGCTACCATAACTGCCTTGATAGTATGCATACGGTTTTCTGCCTCATCAAATACATGTGACTGTGGAGACTCAAATACTTCGTCTGTTACTTCCATATCTGTCAGATTGAAGCGTTCTCCCATTTCCTTGCCGATCTTTGTCTTAAGGTCATGGAATGCCGGCAGGCAGTGAAGGAAAATTGCCTTTTCTCCTGCATTTTTCATAACATCAGAAGTTACTTTGTATGGTGTCAGTTCACGAATACGCTCTTCCCATACTTCGTCAGGTTCTCCCATAGACACCCATACATCTGTATAGATAACATCTGCATCCTTGGTTCCTGATTCCACATCTTCTGTGAGAGTTACGGATCCACCGGAAGCTGCTGCATAAGTCTTGCAGAGATCAACCAGTTCCTGGTTCGGGAAATATTTCTGGGTTGTGCAGGCTACAAAATGCATTCCCAGTTTGGAGCATGCGATCATCAGTGAATTACCCATGTTGTAACGGGCATCTCCCATGTATACTAGTTTGATACCTTCCAGATGTCCAAAATGTTCACGAATGGTCAGCATATCTGCCAGCATCTGTGTAGGATGGTATTCATTGGTCAGACCGTTCCATACCGGAACACCTGCATGCGCTGCCAGTTCTTCAACGATTTCCTGACCAAATCCTCTGTACTCGATTCCTTCATACATTCTTCCAAGAACTCTTGCTGTGTCTGCAATGCTTTCTTTCTTGCCGATCTGGGATCCTGTAGGATCCAGATAAGTAGTTCCCATACCCAGGTCATGAGCAGCTACTTCAAAAGAACAACGGGTTCTGGTACTTGTTTTTTCAAAAATAAGAGCTATATTTTTACCTTTGTAGTACTGATGAAGCTCTCCTGCTTTTTTCTTTGCTTTCAGGTCTGCTGCCAGATCGATCATGTAAGTAATCTCTTCTGGTGTAAAGTCTTTCAGTGTAAGAAAATTACGTCCTTTTAAATCCATAATAGTTTCTCCTCTTGTATACTATTTGTTACTGTTCATAGCAACTTAATTTTCTTTTGTGGTTTCTTCTGTAATAATCTCTTTCAGGGAAGATGCCAGTCCTGCAATTCCCTGGATCTCAGATGGAATAATGATCTTGGTTGCCTTGCCGTCTGCTGCCTTTGTGAATGCTTCCAGACTCTTCAGAGTAAGGACTGCCTGGTCTGCACCTGCTTCCCGGATCATTTTGATTCCTTCTGCAGTAGCATTCTGCACTTTCAGAACAGCCTGTGCCTGGCCTTCTGCTTCTTTGATCATACGCTCTTTCTGTGCCTCTGCTTTAAGGATTGCAGCCTGTTTTTCTGCCTCAGCATCCAGGATAACTGACTCTTTCTTACCTTCTGCAACAAGAATGGTGGATTTCTTTTCACCTTCTGCACGAAGGATTGCCTCTCGACGTTCACGTTCTGCTTTCATCTGTTTTTCCATGGCTTCCTGAATAGCAGCCGGAGGAATAATGTTCTTCAGTTCTACACGATTGACTTTAATTCCCCATGGATCTGTCGCCACATCCAGAGATGCACGCATCTTGGTGTTGATCACTTCGCGAGATGTGAGGGTCTCATCCAGTTCCATATCCCCGATGATATTACGGAGTGTGGTCGCAGAAAGATTTTCGATCGCCATGATCGGATTTTCCACGCCATAGGTAAAAAGCTTTGGATCTGTAATCTGAAAAAATACAACTGTGTCGATCTGCATGGTAACATTATCTTTGGTAATTACCGGCTGCGGTGGAAAATCAACCACCTGCTCTTTCAGATTCACTCTTCTGGCTACTCTGTCGATAAACGGCGTCTTGAAATGGATGCCGGTGTTCCATGTTTCCTTATATGCACCCAGACGTTCTACTACGATCGCATAAGCCTGTGGTACAATACGGATACAAGATGCAAGAACCCAGAGTATCAGTGCAATAACAACAATTACAAAAATAAGTCCTCCCATATTACTTAACCTCCTTCTCCTCTGAAATATTCTGTTTTTTTACAATAAGTTTCACGCCCCGGACAGCTTCGATCTCAACAACTGTATGTGCAGGGATCAACTCTTCATCAGAAACAGTTCGTGCCATCCATTCGATATCATTAATACGAACCTGACCGGTCTGTGCCAGATTGTTGATCTCCTGGATTACCACTGCCTTCTCTCCTATAAGGCTGTCTACATTGGTTTTGGTCATGCCCCGGTTCATATATCTGACTGCCAGTGGTCTGGTAAAGATCAGAAGAACCAGTGAGATCAGAAGAAATGCCCCCCACTGAACAGCAATTCCCATTCCCATCCAGGACAAAACAGCTGCGATCAGTGCTCCTCCGGCAAACCATATGGTTGTAAGTCCTACCGTAATAGCCTCTATGATCAGAAGCACTGCCAGTACTATCAGCCATAGTAAAGGTTCCATAAACACTCCTCCTTCCAGAAAATCTGTAACCTCTGTTCCATATGAATTCAAAATTCCGGAACAGTCTGGGCTTAGTTTCTCCGTTGCCGGGAAGCCTCATACATAAGGATTCCTGCCGCCATGGCAGCATTCAGAGATTCTACTTTACCACACATGGGAATACGGATGAGACAGTCTGCTGCTTCTGCTGCCTGATCTGTAAGCCCTTTGCCTTCATTTCCTATAAGAAATGCAGTGCCTTCCCTGTAGGATTCCTGATCGTAGGAATTCTTTCCCTTTAGGTGTGCTGCAAAAAAGCGGATCCCATATCCCTGAAGCTTCTGTTTTAATGATACCACATCTTCAACATAGAAAAAAGGTATTCTGTAAACAGAACCCATTGTTGCACGAATCACCTTGGGATTGGTGATATCCACACAGGTTTTTGTGAGAAAAACAGCCTTCACTCCGGCACCCTCACCTGTACGGATAATAGTTCCTGCATTCCCCGGATCCTGCAGATCTTCCAGCACCATAAATAAAGGATTCTGCTCTTTCAGAATTTCTTCTATGTTATATGTAGGCTGCTTCAGGACAGTCAGCACTCCCTGTGGAGTCTGTGTATCACTCATCTGACGGAAAACATTGTCTTCTACTGCTTCCCAGCTAAACTTTCTGACCTTTTCCATCAGTTCCTGATCTTCCAGAATATGCTCCGACACGTAGACCTTTTCTATCCATTGGTCAGGAGCTTCCATGAACATCTTGCGTCCTTCCGCAATAAAAAGCTTCTGTTCTCTTCTGACTTTCGCTTTCTGATTCAGTTTTATGATATTTTTTACCTGTGTATTCTGTATACTGGTGATCATAAATATATTCCTCGTAATCCACAGCGGAGGCCGCCTGATGGTGACCTCCGCTGTTATTATGAGAATCTACAAAGATTCTTTTATTTTTTGTAATTATGAGAAAGTGAATTACATACCTCCCACATATATGGAGATACGTCTTTCTGCATGGCAAGAGCTTCATTGATATCAAAATCAACGAATTCTCCATGTTTATAACCTACGACTCTGCAGGATTTGCCTGCGATCAGAAGGTCTACAGCAAGAGCGCCCATCATAGATGCATATACCCTGTCTTTACATGTCGGGCTTCCACCACGCTGCATGTGTCCAAGGATTGTTGCACGAGTTTCGATACCTGTAGCTGCTTCGATACGTTTTGCCATTGCCTGTGAATGACCAATACCTTCCGCATTAACGATAATATGATGTTTCTTTCCTGCTTTACGGCTTGCAATAATGTTATTGATCAACTTCTGCTCATCATAGTCATATTTTTCCGGAATCAGAACGTCCTCTGCTCCGTTGGCAATACCGCACCACATAGCCAGATAACCAGCATTACGACCCATAACTTCAATGATACTACAACGTTCATGAGAAGTAGAAGTATCACGAACTTTGTCGATTGCTTCCATTGCTGTATTAACAGCAGTGTCAAATCCGATGGTATACTCAGTGCAGGCAATATCAAGGTCGATTGTTCCCGGAACACCGATGGTATTGATTCCGAGATTTGCAAGCTTCTGTGCACCTGCAAAAGAACCGTCTCCACCAATAACTACCAGTCCGTCAATGCCATGTTTTCTACAGATCTCAGCACCACGCTCCTGTCCTTCCGGTGTACGGAATTCTGCACATCTTGCTGTATACAGGATTGTACCGCCTCGTTCGATTGTATCAGACACATCTCTGGCAGTCATATCTACGATTTCTTCATTAAGAAGACCATTGTAGCCTTTATAAATTCCTTTTACATTCAGTCCACTGCTCAAGCCTCGTCTTACAACTGCACGAATTGCCGCATTCATTCCAGGAGCGTCACCGCCACTTGTAAGTACACCGATGGTTTTTATCTGTTTCTCTGCCATGATTCATTCCTCCATCTTTTTGATTTCCTGTCCCTAAACAGGAAGTCATTTGTTATCTTTTCTACACATATTCGGTTTATAGTGTAAAGCATTTTCAGAAGTTTTTCAATACTCTTTCCACAAGTTTAACGTTAGATTCCCCATATTTTTGTCTCAGTTCCCGGAGAGAAGTTTCATTGATCTCCACCTGATATGCTGCCGGCAGACGTTTCATGGCTTTTACGTCTTTCAGGAAAATAACCACTGCAGAAGTACCCCTGTTTTTTTTCAGAATTTCCTGCAGTTCTGCTTCCTCCTGACCATATTCTGCCCTGTCTTTAAACTGGAGCCACACTTCTCTGGGGATTTCATCAAAAGAACGGACTTTTTCAAGGATCAGCTTACTTGGTCTGTCATCTTCTGCTGACACTCTTCCCTGAATGAATACTTTTGCCTCCTCTTCCAGAAGACTGTGCCACTTCTCATAGTCTCTTGGAAATACAACGATCTCCACAGTTCCCACCAGATCTTCCAGTGTCAGGAAAGCCATGACTTTATTAGTCTTTGTATATTTGATGTTTTTATCCGTAATCATTCCACCAACAATGACTTTCTGTCCGTCAACTACCCTGGGAATACCGGTTTCCTCATCCTGCTGAAAATCTGCGGTTCTGGATGAGATCATTTTTTCCATCATCCCTCTGTATCTTTCCAGCGGATGACCACTTAAATAAATCCCCAGAACTTCCTTTTCAAAGGCAAGTACCATTTCCGGATCATATTCCTCCACATCTGGCATACGGATCTCAAAATCTTTTTTATCCTCATCGCTGACCAGGTCAAAGAGACTCATCTGACCTGCCATAGAATTCTTTTTTTCCTGAGCAATACTGTCTACAATTCTTCCATAAACCATCATCTTCTGACGTCGGTTTCCTTCCAGACAATCCAGTGCCCCTGCCTTGATAAAGTTTTCGATAGCTCTTTTATTTACAGTCCCTGTCAGTCTCTCAATAAAATCCTTCAGTGAACGGTATTCTCCCCTGTCTTCTCGCTCTTTTACAAGAGCTTCGATCACAGGACGTCCCACACTCTTGATCGCAGAAAGCCCATAACGGATAGAACCATTATCTACAGAAAAGCCGTAGCTTCCTCTGTTTACATCCGGTGGCAGAATCTTTATTCCCATCTGACGACACACCTGAATATATTCAGCCACTTTAACCGGCATTTCAATTACCGAGGTCATCAGTGCCGCCATGAATTCTACCGGATAATAATACTTCAGAAAAGCAGTCTGATAAGAAACCACTGCATAGGCTGCTGCATGAGATTTATTGAAAGCATATTTTGCAAAATCGATCATTTCATCATAGATCTTGTTTGCCACCTGCTCCGAGATCCCATTGGCAATACATCCGGGAACTCCCTCCGCTTCATTTCCATAGACAAAGTTCTGCCGTTCTTTCTCCATGACTGCTGCTTTTTTCTTGGACATGGCTCTTCGCACAAGGTCACTTCGTCCCAGTGTATACCCCGCCAGGTTCCGTACGATCTGCATAACCTGCTCCTGATATACGATACAGCCGTAAGTAGGTTTCAGAATCGGTTCCAGCTGAGGGCAGTCATAACTGATAGTATCAGGACGGTTCTTGCCTCTGATATACTGTGGAATAAAATCCATGGGTCCTGGACGATACAGAGAAATTCCCGCAATTACATCTTCCAGACTCTGCGGTTTCAGTTCTTTCATGAAGTTTTTCATACCGGCACTTTCTAGCTGGAACACACCATCAGAACGTCCCGTTCCCAGAGAATCAAGAACCTTTTTGTCATCATAATCAATGTGCTGCATATCCAGTTTCACACCGGTATCCTGTTCCACCAGGTGTACTGCATTCTGGATAACTGTAAGAGTACGAAGTCCCAGGAAATCCATCTTCAGAAGTCCCAGTTCTTCCAGAGTAGTCATGGTAAACTGGGTAACAATAGAACCATCCTGTGCCCTGGAAAGAGGTACATATTCAGATACGTCTTTCTGACTGATCACCACACCTGCCGCATGCATGGATGTATGGCGCGGAAGCCCTTCCAGACGCTTTGCCGTATCGATCAGCTCATGAATCTCCGGTTGTTCTTCGTAAATTTTTTTCAGTTCCGGATTCATAGTAAGCGCTTTATCTATGGTAATATTCAGCTCCTGTGGAATCATCTTTGCGATCACATCCACCTGTGCATAAGGCATATCCATAACACGCCCTACATCCCGGATCACACCTCTGGCTGCCAGTGTACCAAATGTAACAATCTGAACAACACAGTCATCTCCATATTTACGCCTTACATAGTCAATAACTTCCTGTCGTCTTTCAAAACAGAAATCCACATCGATATCCGGCATGGATACACGTTCCGGATTCAGGAAACGCTCAAACAGCAGATCATACCGTATCGGATCAAGCTGAGTAATTCCTAAAGTATACGCTACAAGACTTCCCGCTGCAGAACCTCGTCCGGGACCAACCATAATGTCATGATCTCTGGCGTACTTTATAAAATCCCATACAATAAGGAAATAATCTACATATCCCATGTTTTTAATAGTAGTAAGCTCATAGGTCAGTCGTTCTTTCAGTTCCTCTGTTACCGGCTGATATCTTTCTTCCAGTCCTTTGAAACAAAGTTCATTCAGATATTCCCAGGAATTATAACCTTCCGGCACTCCAAACTTCGGCAGCTTGGTAACACCAAATTCAATCTCCACATGGCATCTCTCTGCAATCTTGTGGGTATTTTCCAGTGCCTCAGGTGCATAAGGAAAAAGTCTTGCCATTTCTTCCGGAGATTTTACATAATACTGCCCGCCTTCGTAACGCATACGGTCGGTATCTGCCAGTTTTTTGTTCGTCTGGAGACAGAGAAGTACATCATGAGGCTGTGCATCCTCTGCCAGTGTATAATGTACGTCATTGGTACAAACCAGATCGATTCCCGTCTCTCTGTGCATCTTCAGAAGCTGCTGATTAACATTCTGCTGTTCCGGTATCCCATGATCCTGCAGTTCCAGAAAAAAGTTTCCTTTTCCAAAAATATCCTGATAACGAAGAGCTGCTGCCTTTGCATCCTCATACATCCCTCTGGTAAGAAATCTGGCTACTTCACCTGCCAGGCAGGCACTCAGAGCAATGAGCCCTTCATGATATTTCTCAAGGAGTTCCAGATCCACCCTGGGTTTATAATAAAATCCCTCTACAAATCCTTTGGATACGATCTTCATCAGATTACTGTAGCCTCGGTTGTTCTCTGCAAGAAGAACCAGATGATAATAACGGTCTTCTCCACTTCCCGCTTCACGCTCAAATCTGGATCCAGGTGCCACATAAACTTCACAGCCCAGAATCGGATTGATGCCTGCTGCCTTTGCTGCCCGGTAAAAATCAATAACCCCATACATAACACCATGATCTGTAATGGCTGCACTGTCCATACCAAGCTCTTTTACCCGTTCTACATATTCTTTTATCTTGTTGGATCCATCCAGAAGACTGTATTCTGTATGAACATGAAGATGTGTAAAATTCATAATCTCATCCTTTACTTATTTACAAGATAAATCCGTCTGTCTCTGATCTCCACCTTACCCTCTTTCATAAGATGTCCTACGGCACGTTTGAATGCATTCTTGCTGAGACCAAATTCTCTTTTGATCACTTCCGGTGATGCTTTGTCATCAAAAGGCAGTACCCCTGCAAACTCTTCAATAACCTGATATACATTTTCTGCATCTTCATTGATCTGAAGATATGCTTCCTGGCGGTCACTGACATTCATTTTTCCATCTTCACGAATCTTTGTTACACGAAGATCCAGAACAGTACCCGGACGATATTTGCCTGATGCTTCCCTTGCAGGGATCAGTGCAGAATATTTATTATCAACTGCAACAAACACTCCAAAATTATCACTGATCTGATAAACTCTTCCTTTTACGTGGTCTCCTTCTTTATAAGGAGTTTCTGTAGAAAGATAAGGATAAACTTTCATTGTTGCACAAAGTCTGCTGCTTTTGTCCACATAGAGAGCTACCAGACATTCCTGTCCCTCAAAAATACGAGTAGTCTGCTCATGATAAGGAAGAAGAAGGTCTTTCTCCAGTCCCCAGTCAAGAAAAGCACCAATCTTTGTGATCTGTTTTACTTTCAGAAGACCTGCCTCGCCAACAGTAAGAAGTGGTTCTCTGGTTGTAGCAATCATTCGGTCCTGAGAATCTTTATAAATAAAAACTTCCAGTTTATCTCCTGCGGAAGTACCTGCCGGTACTTGTTTGGCAGGAAGCAGTACCTGGTGTCTGGTATCTGCATTCATATCTTCTGCCAGATATACACCAAAATCTACAGTCTTAACTACCAGCAGTGTCTGTTTTTTACCTAATTCCATCATAAAAAGTCCTCCCGTATAATGTTCTGTCGTTACTGTAACCTGCAGTAACCTCTGTTTCTTTGTAAAACTTATTTCTTGATATATTCTTCCTTAATATATTTTACTTTATATATCCTGTTTTCTCATAAACTCCACAACAGCATAAGGATCTCCCTCTGTATCATTCAGCAGAATAAGTTCTTTGTTATCCACAGTTGCCCTGACAGGACAGATTGTGTCATGAAGTCTTGCCTGTTGCTTATATTCAGCACGCATCTGGCTGATCTGATAATCCTCCGGGAGATAATCCATTGCCATTCGGACATACTGACAGTTATTGACATGATGATTGGTGTCCAGATGATGCTTCTGGATCACAAAATTCTCTTCTTCCTTATATTCACCAGGAAGCCGAATCTTACGTGGAGCATAGTCCATGTCAAGTTTCGGTTCCATGGTTCCGTCAGTCAGTTCATAACCTCTTGTATCTTCTGGTGTAAGTTTCACAGGCAGTCCATTCTCTGCATCTATATAAGACCAGTAGGTATTGGCATATGCCAGACTCTCTCCTGCTTCTGTATCCATGGTAAAATTACGCATTCCCATAAAACCTCTGAATCCATAAGCCCATGTAGAAGTCCGGATATCTTCTCCCAGTTCCGGATATCTGTTTATGATTACCTGCCATGCAGACAATACCCAGAATCTTTTGCGCTCTTTCAGGACTTTCATTCCAAGCCCCACTGCCTCTGACTGAAAGGTACTGCAATCCTGAAAATAATTCAGCACTCCCGGTAATGTCAGAAGTCCGTTTTCTCCAATTTCACTGTAGCGGATCCTGCCGCTAAAACTATATGCCATAATTCACACTCTCTTTCAGACCTGTGTTTTCAGTATTCCATAATATGAAAAAAAGCACCTCTTCCGAGGTGCTCCACTTAACAGGGCTACAAGGATTCGAACCTTGAAATGACGGAGTCAGAGTCCGCTGCCTTACCGTTTGGCTATAGCCCTTCATTTGTTCGCTCGCTTATTTCTTATTTATCACTCGCGACAAATGGTATTATATTATATGCTTCAGAAAAAATCAACCCCTTTTTTGAAATTTTTTTATTTTTTTTATGACCCTCTGGTATTTCCTTAATCTTATGTAAAATTTTAGTGCTGATTGTAAATATTAATGGTATAATATTGCCATCTGAAAACATTTTATAACTTTAAAAGGAGAAACTGATGAGAGCAAACAATCTCACCCTGCTCACTGATCTGTATGAACTGACCATGATGCAGGGCTATTTCAAAAACCCAACCAATCAGACCGTAATCTTTGATATGTTTTATCGTGTCAATCCCTGTGGTGGAAGTTTTGCTATTACAGCCGGTCTGGAACAGATGATCGAGTACATTGAGAATCTTCACTTTTCAGATGAAGACATTGATTATCTCCGTAGTCTTCATATTTTTGAAGAAGATTTTCTTGCTTACTTAAGTGACTTTCATTTTACCGGCGATATCTATGCCATCCCTGAGGGAACCGTCGTGTTTCCAAGAGAACCACTGGTAAAGGTTATCGCACCGATCATGGAGGCTCAGCTTGTAGAAACAGCGATTCTGAACATTATCAACCATCAGAGTCTTATTGCCACCAAGGCGGCCAGAGTCTGCTACGCAGCCCGGGGCGACGGAATTATGGAATTTGGACTTCGTCGGGCCCAGGGACCTGATGCAGGTATCTACGGTGCCAGAGCAGCAATCATCGGCGGATGCGCCGGCACTTCCAATGTTCTTACCGGTCAGATGTTCAATGTTCCGGTTCTTGGAACTCATGCCCATAGCTGGATCATGAGCTTCCCGGATGAATACACTGCATTCAAGACTTATGCAAGAATGTACCCTGATTCCTGTACACTTCTGGTAGATACCTACGATGTACTGAAATCCGGTGTGCCAAACGCGATCCGCGTATTTGAAGAAATGAGAGAAGAAGGTGTCAAACTCACCCACTATGGCATCCGTATCGACAGCGGTGATCTGGCTTATCTTTCCAAAGAAGCCTACAAGATGCTGGCTGCTGCTGGTTTTGATGATGCTACTATCTCTGCTTCCAGTGACCTGGATGAATACCTGATCGACAGCCTCAAGAGCCAGGATGCCAAGATTACCTCCTGGGGGGTAGGTACCAACCTGATCACCAGCAAAGATAATCCGGCATTTGGCGGTGTATACAAACTGGCTGCTGTTAAGGACGCAGGCAGCAACTCTTTCACACCAAAAATCAAACTTTCCGAAAACACAGAGAAGGTCACTAATCCCGGCAACAAGACTGTTTACCGTATCTACAGCAAGTCTACCGGCAAGATCAAGGCAGATATGATTTGTCTCACAGACGAAACCTTTGATCCGGAAGAAACCATGGTGATCTTTGATCCCATTGACACCTGGAAAAAGACTAAAGTCCTGGGTGGAACCTACGAGCTTCGTGAACTTCTGGTTCCTGTTATCCGGGAAGGTAAACGAATCTATACCTCACCGGAAGTTATGGATATTCGTGAATACTGCCGCAAGGAACAGAATACTCTCTGGGATGAATCCAGACGTCTGGTGAACCCTCAGAAAGTCTATATAGATCTTTCTCAGAAACTTTTTGATCTCAAGAAGAATCTTCTGGAAGAAATGAGCGAAAAAAATCTGGGTGAATAAAAAATTTTTCAATTCCCTCTGTTGACATAACAGGGGGATTTTTTTAATTTTCGATATTTTTGTCGATTTAAAGTGTTAAAGTACTGGATTTTCAAAATGTATCATGTTATACTGAAAAAAGAAAAAAACACATTATGTGATAATAATATGGAGGAATTTAATCATGTCCATCAAAATCAATCATGAGCTTCCACTGCCAGAGGTCCTGAAATCCCAGTACCCTCTCAGCCCGGAGCTTAAAGAAGCCAAAAAACAGCGAGATGAAGAAATACGTCGTATCTTCACTGGTGAATCAGATAAATTTATTGTTCTGGTAGGACCCTGTTCTGCTGACAACGAAGATACTGTCTGCGAATACGTACGCAGACTTAAGATCGTAGCAGATAAAGTATCTGACAAGCTGATGATCATTCCCAGAGTTTACACCAACAAACCCCGTACAACCGGTGACGGATACAAAGGAATGCTCCACCAGCCAGATCCAGACAAATCTCCTGACCTTCTTGCAGGAATCATCGCCATCCGCAAACTTCACATGAGAGTTATGCAGGAAACAGGTCTTTCTTCTGCTGATGAAATGCTTTATCCGGAAAACCGCAGCTACCTGGATGACATTCTTTCTTATGAGGCAGTAGGTGCCCGTTCCGTAGAAAACCAGCAGCATCGTCTCACAGCCAGCGGCATGGATATTCCTGTTGGAATGAAGAACCCTACCTGTGGAGACCTTTCTGTTATGCTGAACTCTGTTACTGCTGCCCAGCATCCTCATCATTTTATCTACCGAGGATGTGATGTGGAGACCTCCGGTAATGATCTGGCTCATACCATTCTTCGTGGTGGTGTCAACCAGTACGGTCAGACTCTTCCTAATTACCATTACGAAGATCTGATGCAGCTGGCTGCCCTCTATGCCAAGAAGGATCTCAAGAACCCGGCTGTTATCGTAGATGCCAACCACTCCAACTCCAACAAGCAGTTCAAAGAACAGATCCGTATTGTTACTGAAGTACTTCACAGCCGCAGCTACAATCCGGACCTTAAGAAACTGGTTAAAGGTGTTATGATTGAAAGTTATCTTATTGAAGGTCGTCAGGACATCAGCAATCATATGACTCCCGGATGTTCTATCACTGACCCATGTCTTGGATGGGAAGATACAGAACGCCTCATTTATGATATTGCTGAAAAATGTTAACTCTGCATAAACTTTTTTAAAACAACAACCCCCTGAATTCTCTTTTGTGATCTCTCACATCAGAAAATCCCGGGGGTTTTAATATTTTATGAAACCTGATTCTTTTTTCTTCACTGTTCCATCTGCCGTCCCAAAAATCCTGCTGCTGTCTGTACCAGCATTCTTTCAGAATCTCCAAAACGATTATTTTGATCTTTACTTATAAGGATCACCGAGCCGATACCATCTCCACCAGCCAGAACAGGCTGAATGATCTCACTTCCCACCGGTTCTTTCTGGCTTTCAGAAACCAGGATCTTATTTTTTTCACCTGGTCGGAAACATTTGCCCTCCCGTCCTGTTATAAGACTTTCCAGTTCTCTGGTAATGCTCTTTCCTGTAAGCTCTTTACTTCCCTGTCCGGAAGCAGCCACTACCTGATCTCTGTCCGTGATACATGCCAGCATTCCGGTAGTCTGTGCCAGTACCTCAGCATATTCTTTTGCAAAAAGACTCATTTCTCCAATAGGAGAATATTTTTTCAGAATGATTTCTCCCTGTCTGTCTGTAAAAATCTCCATAGGGCTGCCCTCGTTGATTCTCATTGTCTTCCTGATTTCCTTTGGGATTACAACCCGCCCCAAATCATCAATCCTTCTTACAATACCCGTCGCTTTCATAGCTATTGTTCCTCCTGCCTGTTTTTTCATAAGATTTTTCTTTATGATTTCCATAAGATGTGACATATGGTTATTATATGAAAAAGCAGGAAATTTATACTGTATTCCGGTAATTATTGTTTTTCACGGTATTGTTCACTCCGTTCACAGTAACTTTTTACTGTTGGCTGTGAAACTTCCTATAGACATTTCTGAATAATAGTGATATAGTTACAATATACTTTATATGTAGTATTTATTACTACGTGTTATGTTTTTAATTAACTTTTTATTTCAGGAGGCGTTACTATGATGAATAAACTCAAATCCAGACTCAAAGATCCCTGGAGTGCCATCACTCATGGAATCGCAGGTGCTCTTGCTGTTGCAGGTGCTGCTCCTCTTCTTATAAAGGCAGCCAGTGTCAGGGAAGCTCCTCTCCACATTGTTGCACTTGCCATTTTTATACTGACTATGATTTTATTATATACTGCAAGTACTGTTTACCATTCTGTAGATTCCACAGAGAAAGTAAACCGCAGGCTTCGCAAAATGGATCACATGATGATCTTTGTTATGATCGCTGGCAGCTACACACCTGTATGCCTGATCGCTCTTCACAACCGTATCGGTTATATCCTCTGCGGTCTGGTATGGACAGTTGCCATTCTGGGTATCCTTCTGAAGGGATTATGGATTAACTGCCCCAAATGGCTCTCTTCCGTCCTCTACATTGGTATGGGCTGGCTCTGTGTACTTGCATTTGTACCGATCTTTCATTCTCTTCCAAAAGCCGGATTTGGATGGCTTCTGGCAGGCGGCATTATTTATACCATCGGTGGTGTAATCTATGGACTGAAACTTCCTTTATTTAATGCGCGCCACAAAGATTTTGGTTCTCACGAAATCTTCCATGTATTTATCATGCTTGGAAGTGCCTGCCACTTTATCTTAATGTATTGCTTTATTTCCACCATGCCTTTCTAACAGGCATGGTGTTTTTTGATGTCAGGATCAAACATCCGGATCCAGATGAATCAGTTCCAGTTTCTGCTTCCGGGTCAGCTGCTTGATGGCATATTCCCTTCTCATAGCTTCTTCTTTTGTTTCATATCCTTCATAATAGACCAACTTTACCGGTCTTTTGGCTTTTGTATATTTAGCACCGGATTTTTCTTCATTATGTGCTTTTACTCTCTTTTGAACATTGGTTGTCCATCCTGTATACAGTGTTCCGTCAGCACATTCCACTATATATGTGTAATTCATGACCTTTTACATCCTTCTTCTCCTGTTTTATGTAAAGGACAACCACACAAAGGCAGTCGTCCATATCTTTATAAAAAGCAGCCGGTTCTTTCATGGTATTCTTGCATAGCACAGATAAAGCAGGTAGGAGAATTACCGACTGCGGATTGTCATTCCCACCTGCTTTATTATACGTTTTATTTATTTTTTTGTGAATAACGATATTCTAATTACGGAAGATAGGCTATAGGATCTACCGGTTCTCCACTTTTCTCCATTGCAAAATAAAGGTTGCTTCCTTCACTGCTGTAATATCTGGTAGGAGCATTGATATAACCGATTACCGTGCCTTTTTCCACTATGTCGCCTTCTTTTACAGTAAGATCTTTCAACTGTCCATAAACAGCCTGATAACCATCTCCAAGTTCCATAGTCAACGTAGTTCCTGTCTGAGGATCTTCTTCAACCGAATAAACTTTTCCTTTAACAGAACAGGTTACCGGTGCACCTTCTTCTGCCCCAACTACAATCGAGGGACTCAGTTTGTACTGATCCAGAGTTGCATAATATACCGTCTGATCCATATTATAATCTCTCAGAATAGATCCATGAACCGGCCACTCCATTAATGTATCTTCTGAAAAATTTAATTTCGTCACTGCGGAAGCACTTGCAGAGACATTTTCCGCTTCTGTAGCTGCATCCGTCTGTTCCGTAACCGCATGCGTTCCTGTTGTTTCACTGTTTTCTGTTACTTTTGCAGTTTCCTGTGTATCCATGGACTTCTGAGCAGCTGAGTCAGAAGGATTTTCTTTCTCCTCTGTATCCACTTCCATCTCAACCATAGCAGTTCCTGTGTCCACCGGAGAATCCTCCTGATTATTATCTTCCTGTTCTTCTTCTTTTTCTTCAGACACCTCAGGAAGCTTTTCTTCTTCCGTTTCTTCCCTGATCTCCTGCTTTTCTGATGGTGTGGTTCCCAGCTGATATACTCCGATTCCGGCAGCCGCCATCACTGCCACAACTGCAGTATTGGCAATGTACCTTGCAAGTTTGTTTTTTGTCATATTCCATTCACCTCTGCTTATCTTTTCTATATTTACAGGGTGTCCAGAATACAAAGATCTATACAGTTATTACAGATAATTTGAAATTTCCATTTCCGGAAAATATGTATTCAGAATCTCCTTCCATGTTTTACCTTCTTTTGCAAGTTCATTTCCTCCATATTGAGAAAATCCCAGTCCGTGTCCTTTACCTTTACTTACAATCCGCAACTGATCGTCCTCTCTCTGTATCAGAAAATTAGAAGAAGGAAGCCCTATTCCCCATGCAAAAGCCTCTCCCTCCAGAATTTCTCCTTCAGTCTCCAGACTGAGAACATATCCCGCCTGGTCATATTCCTTTATTTTTAATTCATCCGGTATCTGACCAACAGACAGACTGATCTCTGTAAGAAAATCCTCTGATTCTTTGTCCTGGCTGCTGTCTACAGATTTCAGATAGCTGTATTCTTTATCGTGAAAAGTCTCTTCTCCATCTCTTGTCTCACCTGCGCTTAATTCATGATAAGGCACCAGCTTCAGATTTCCCTCTACAGTCAGAACCACTCCTTCTGTATCTTCCACCGCTTCTGCATATATACTGTCAGGAATTTTCCATATTTTTTTCGTATCCTGAAGTTCCTCTTTCACCACCTTCATAAATTCCCATATATTTTTCCTGTTTTCCAGCTTACGGAAAAGATTACTTCTGGCTATCACTGCCTGTGCCTGAATTGCTCCCTTCTGGTATTTTTCCGAAATCTGAAAAGAAAGAATCCCCGGAAGTATTTCTTCCATATCTATTTTCTTTCCTGCCTTCACTACTGTATCCCCATTTATCCCCAAAGTAGCCATACAGGGCATCAGAAACAATGCCATACTGCAAAAAACACGAAACAGATTTCTTTTTTTCATAAAAACCTCTGTTTTCGTTTTATTTTAGTATATGTTTCTACTATCTTCTTTATAAGTGTTTTTGACAGTCAGTACCGTTCGTTATATAATAAGAAAAAATTTGGGGAGGTACACAGCTTATGGTTGCCCTTTATCTTGCTCCCTTGTATATTCTGTTGAATGTATACCTGCTTCGATGGATGTATCTGTGGATTGGAAGCTGTCATTATCTATTTCAGACAATGACATTTCGCATTATTTTTGCAATTATATATATTTTTGCTTCAACCAGCCTTTTATCTGGATTTCTTATAAAAAAACCTCGATTTATCCACCGACTTTTGAAGATTACCGGAAATTATTTTCTTGGAATCTTTATGTACACACTTATGGTAGTTCTGATGGCTGACGGAATACGACTGATCCTGAAATATATACTTCACGCAGCCTGGATACAGCAAAAATATGTTTTTACAGTAACAGGTGCAATCTGTGCTGCTTTTCTTGTTTTACTCAGCCTGTATGGGATTTTTCATGCAAAAAAAATTACAGTGACCCCCTACCAGGTAACTGTAAACAAAAAGGTTCCAAATATGAATTCCATGAAAATAGTTCTCCTGGCAGACACTCATTTCGGCTATAATGCAGGTGTTATTCATGCCAAAGAGATTGTTCGAAAAATCAACAAACAGAATCCGGATCTCGTATGTATTGCCGGAGATATTTTTGATAATGAATATGATGCCATTATGGAACCGACAAAAATGGAAAAATTTCTGAAAAAAATAAAATCCCACTATGGCGTCTATGCCTGTTGGGGTAATCATGATCTCAATGAACCAATTCTTGCAGGTTTTACCTTTAAACAGGCTCCTGAAGATGTAAAAGATCCACGAATGAAAAAATTCCTGGAGAACAGTAATATTCATCCCCTGCGAGACGAATCTGTTTTGATTGACAACAGATTTTATGTTATTGGCAGGAAAGATGCTTCCCTTACAGAGAAAATCGGTGAAACGAGAAAAACACCAGAACAGCTCATATCCTCCCTTGATAAAAACAAACCTGTTTTCATCATAGACCATCAACCTAAGGGACTTCAGGAACTGGCTGATGCAGGTGCAGATCTGGATCTATGTGGCCATACTCATGATGGTCAGTTATTTCCCGGCAATCTGACAATAAAAACTATGTGGGAAAATCCCCGGGGGCTTCTGCAAAAAGATTCTATGACCAATATTGTTACATCCGGTGCCGGTGTCTGGGGACCGGCCATGCGGATCGGGACTGATAGTGAGATCTGTGTTATAAATGTAAGTTTTAAATAATGGAATGGATTTCGATTCAATAATGGACAACTGGAGAGTTTTCTTCAGTTGTTTATTTTTTGTCGCTGATTTCATAATATAGCTTTTTCCTGCTATACCATATCTTTTCTTATGTGCTGCCACAGCCTGTCCAATACCCGAAAAAACAGACAGGAACTTCTCCGGTACCATATTCATTGCAAAACATATCATCGTAGTCACTATCATCTTAAGATAATTTTTTATCTTACTCATAATGCCCTCCCTGTATGCACTTATACTGGTTTCGCCATGTAAGCAGTCGAACTGCGCACTTTCCACTACTACATATTATAATATATGCCTTTTATACCAAACTAGAACTCTTCATATCTTCTTATTTCATAAAATTGCAGACAACAAAAAAGCACTGTCTACAGACAGTGCTTAAAAGTGAGGCATCGGGGATTCGAACCCCGGACAACTTGATTAAAAGTCAAGTGCTCT
>OLQV01000673.1_pt1 | contig 29207 bp, 30 predicted proteins | sample 1672371 | NCBI WGS metagenome assembly OLQV01 (sample SAMEA3136676, study PRJEB25190) | human gut metagenome
CGGCTTGGTGTTGCCATGGTAGTCGCAGACCGTGACCTGCTGACCGACCTTCATCGAGCCGCGCTCGATACGGCCGATGCCGATGCGGCCGACATATTCGTTGTAGTCGATAGAGGAAACGAGCATCTGGGTCGGTCCCTCGGTGTCAACGTGCGGCGCCGGGATATGCTCGAGGATCTGCTCGAACAGCGGAGTCAGATCCTTGCCCTCTACGTTCGGAGACATGGATGCAGTGCCGGCACGGCCGGAGCAGTATACGATCGGGCTGTCAAGCTGCTCGTCGGTTGCATCGAGGTTGAGCAGCAGCTCGAGAACCTCGTCGCCGATTTCGTTCAGACGGGCGTCCGGACGGTCGATCTTGTTGATCGCGATGATGATCTTGTGGCCGAATTCAAGTGCCTTCTGAAGAACGAAACGGGTCTGCGGCATCGGGCCCTCTGCTGCATCGACCAGCAGGACAACGCCGTCTACCATCTTGAGGATACGCTCTACCTCGCCGGAAAAGTCCGCATGGCCCGGGGTGTCGACGATATTGATCTTGACGCCCTTGTAGTGTACCGAGGTGTTCTTGGCCAGAATGGTAATGCCGCGCTCACGCTCGATGTCGCCGGAGTCCATGACGCGTTCCTCTACCACCTGATTTTCGCGGAAAGCACCAGCCTGCTTGAGCATCTGGTCAACCAGAGTGGTCTTGCCGTGGTCAACGTGCGCGATGATGGCGATGTTGCGTAAATCGTTTCGGATCATATATATTCCTCCATTATTAAAGGTCATTTTCGTACATCGTCTATTATACTTGTTTTTCTGCTGGTTTTCTACCTGTTTTATCGTCAAAATTATGATAATTTCTGCGTGAAATTCTGTAAACTTTTGCGTGCCACCTTTTGCACATTGTTTTTCATTTCCGGTTCCGCAAAAAATGTACGCGAAATGTGGAAATTTTCTGCGGCTTATGCTATAATGACAGTGCAATCTATGAATAACGAGGAAATAACATGAAAGGTATTATTCTTGCCGCGGGCAAAGGCTCACGTCTTTACCCCATGACACGCCCGGTCTGCAAGCCCTTGCTTCCGGTATACGATAAGCCGATGATTTATTATCCCCTTGCCGTGCTGCTGGAGGCAGGGATCCGGGACATTCTGATTATCATTCCCCCCGGAGAGGAAGGCCCGTTTTACCGTCTGCTCGGCTCGGGCGGACGTCTCGGCGTTAACATCACCTACGAGGTACAGGAGGTCGCGCGCGGCATTGCGGACGCCCTGTTGATCGGCTCGCAGTTTATCGGAAACGATGATGTCTGCCTTGTACTCGGCGACAACATCTTTTACTCTCCGAAATTCGGCGGCTATCTCAAGCAGGCTCTTCAGCACCGTGAGGGCGCCTGCGTATTCGGCTATTATGTGGATGATCCGCGTGCGTTCGGCGTGGTTGAGTTCGATGCACAGGGCCGCGCCGTCTCCATCGAGGAGAAGCCGCGCTATCCGAAGTCGAACTATATTATTCCGGGTCTGTACTTCTATGACAACAGTGTCGTAGAGATTGCGCGCAATCTGGAGCCTTCCGCACGCGGTGAGCTTGAGATTACGGACGTCAACCTGGAGTATATGCGCCGCGAACAGCTGCATGTAGTCAAGCTCGACCGTGATTTCGTCTGGCTCGATGCCGGCACGGCGGACAGCCTGCTCTACTCCGCGCAGGAGGTCAAGCGTGTACAGGATGCGACCGGACGCTATATTGCCTGCCCCGAAGAAATCGCATACCGCCGCGGCTATATCGACCAGAAAACCGTTCTGCGCCATGCCGCAGAGCTTGATAAGACGCTGTACGGACGCTATCTGGAATGTCTGTAACCTACACCGGGATCTGACAGGATTGGAGAGATTATAATGCCGGTTTACACAGAAACAAAAACCTACCGCACCAAGGCTCACATGGGTATGATCGATGTGACCGATGACTTCCGCGCAGCGGTGCAGAATGCCTGCCGCAACACCGGGATGAAGTCCGGCACGATCACCGGCTTTACGACCGGCGGCGTTGCAGGTCTGACAACGCTCGAATTTGAGCCGGGCATGGTCTATCACGACCTCAAGGCTGCGATGGATGTCTTTTCGCCCTATCGCGACGAAAACGGCCGTGTGATCTATTACCATCATCATGATACCTGGCACGATGACAACGGCTCGTCGCATATTAAGGCGGCCCTCCTCAGCCCGTTCATCGTCATCCCTTTCGTCAACGGCGAGATTACGATCGGCCCGTGGCAGAATCTGACGCTCGTTGAGTGCGATACGAGAGATCGTACGCGCGACATCGTTTTTCAGGTAATGGGCGAATAAAAGCATATCGGAAACGCGAAAAGGCACGCCGGACGGCGTGCCTTTTTTACTTTGCGAAGCAGCGAATGCTTCAAAAGCAAACGCTTTTGAATTACTGATGTGCCTCGATGTAGTTTACGATGTCACCGATGGTGCTCATCTTTGCAGCTTCTTCGTCCTCGATGGTGACACCGAAGTTCTCCTCGAGATCCATCATCAGCTCAACTACGTCCAGAGAGTCAGCGTTCAGATCCTCCTTGACCTTGGTCTCCATGGTCATGGTGGAAGCATCAGCGTCGAACTTGTCAGCGAGGATTTCGCATACCTTTTCAAACATTGGGGTTACACTCCTTCATTTTGATCTTGATTTATTGTTCTGAAAACTCCGATTTTACGGAATTTTTCATACCGTTTCTCGAGCATCACTTCGATGCTCGGCTCTGCGGACAGCTCTGCGAGCTGGTCGCGCAGCGTGCGCGCAACATTGCGCATCAGCTGGGCATTCGACGAGCCTTCCTGAATAATGCCTTCGATCATGCCGAAGCTGTGCAGATCCTGCGCGGTAATATGCAGGGTATCTGCGGCCTCCGCCTCGCGCGTCGGGTCCTTCCAGAGAATAGAAGCGCAGCCGCGCGGCGAAATGACCGAATACAGCGCGTTTTCAAGCATGAGTACGCGGTCAGCAACCGCGAGCGCAAGTGCGCCGCCGGAGCCGCCCTCGCCGGTCACGATCGAGATGACCGGAGTCTTGAGCTCGATGAACTCGTACAGGCAGCGTGCGATCGCTTCGCCCTGGCCGCGCTCCTCCGCGCCTACGCCGCAGAATGCACCGCCGGTATCGACAAAATTGATGACCGGCCGATGAAATTTCTCAGCCTCATGCGCGAGACGCAGCGCCTTTCGATAGCCCTCAGGATGTGCCATGCCGAAGTTCGCGTCCATGTTCTGCTCGATGGTGCGGCCCTTGCGATGACCGATCACGGTCACAGGGGTACCGCCGAAATAGCCGATGCCGCCCAGAATCGCGTGGTCGTCACCGAAATAACGGTCACCGTGCAGCTCGATGAAATCGTCAAACAGCTCGTCGATATAATCGGTCAGCATCGGTCGTTTGGTATCATGAATGATACGCATTTTTTCGCTTGCCGGTCTGTCAGTCACGTTTCCACACCTGCCATTTCTTTGCCTTGGGACTGCAATGCAGTCGGAGCAGCTTTTCAAGCGTTTCCTTTAATTGATTACGCGGAACTATTTTATCACAGAAACCGTGTGAAAGCAAGAATTCCGACGATTGAAAATCATCCGGCAGCGTCTGGCCGATCGTGCCCTCAATAACGCGGCGGCCGGCAAAGCCGACGACTGTGCGGGGCTCTGCGAGAATGATGTCGCCGAGCATGGCGAACGACGCGGTTACGCCGCCCGTTGTCGGGTCGGTCAGCACGGTGATATACAGTAGACCAGCGTCCGAATGACGGCGCGCCGCTGCACTTACCTTCGCCATCTGAAGCAGAGAAAACATGCCCTCCTGCATACGGGCGCCGCCCGAGCAGGTAAACAGCACGACCGGCAGTCCCTTTTCAGTGGCATACTCGAACAGACGGGTCAGCTTTTCACCCACGACCGAACCCATGGATGCCATCATGAAATGACTGTCCATCACACCGAGCGCAGTTTCCACACCGCCGATCTTGCAGACACCGGTCTTGACTGCATCAGGCATGCCGACCTTTTCGGCAAGCTCCTTTGTCTTGTCCGCATAACCCGGGAAGTGAATCGGGTCTGCGGATGCAAGATCGCCGTACAGCTCTTCGAAGGTATCCTTATCCGCGATCTGACGGATGCGGGTGCGGGCCAGCAGACGGCCGTAGCGACCGCAGTGCGGGCACACATACAGATTTTTGCCGTAGGCGTAGGCCTTCAGCTCTGCGCCGCAGCCCTTGCAGGTGACGACCTTGTTGGTGGTCTCTTCCTCCTGCGGTTTGAGTTCCATGGAGGTCTCGCGCGTTTTCTGGAACAGGTCGATCAGACCCATACTTACTCCCTCCCTATTCATCTGCGGTCAATCGCTGATAAGCGAAAGAACCGCCATTTTATTGATCGAAATCGCCATTTGCGATTGAATTAACGTTGAAGTTGGCGTCAACGAACGCTTTGGAGCACAGAATGTGCATCTGGTAGTCTGTGCCGGTTACGACGCCCTCAAACAGCGTTTCCGCGAGTGCGCGGCGCATGCGGTCGATGGCCTGCGTGCGATCCGAACCATAGACGATCAGCTTGCCGATCATCGAGTCGTAGAACGGCGGGATTTTATAGCCCTGATATGCTGCGGAATCCACGCGCACGCCCGGTCCGCCCGGCAGATGCAGGGAGACCAGAGTGCCCGGACAGGGCGCAAAGTTGCGAGACGGGTCCTCGGCATTGATGCGGCATTCGATCGCATGACCGCGTATAACGAGATCCTCCTGCTTGAAGGAAATCGGCTCGCCTGCTGCGATGCGTAGCTGCTCGCAGACGAGATCAACGCCAGTCACCTGCTCGGTGACCGGATGCTCGACCTGAATGCGGGTATTCATCTCACAGAAATAGAAATTGCGGTCGTTATCGACCAGAAATTCGATCGTGCCTGCGCTGCGGTAGCCGACGCGCTTTGCCAGCGCGACAGCCGCGCTCGTCATCTTTTCGCGAAGCTCGGGCGTGACGAATGCCGACGGGCATTCCTCAATGAGCTTCTGATGGCGGCGCTGTACCGAGCACTCACGCTCGAACAGATGAACCACATTACCCAGACTGTCGCCCAGGATCTGCACCTCAATGTGGCGCGGATTGTGGATATATTTTTCCATATACAGACGGCCGTCGCCGAAGTTCGCTACTGCCTCAGCCGCTGCACTGTCGTAGGCATCCTTGAGATCCTTGACGCTGAGCGCCACACGAATACCCTTGCCGCCGCCGCCGGAGGCCGCTTTGAGCATGACCGGATAACCGATGCGCTCCGCCTCACTGATCGCTTCATCAAAGTCGCGCAGAGGTCCGTCCGTGCCGAGCGCGACCGGAACACCGGCCGCGATGGCGTTGCGCTTGGCCTCCGACTTGTCGCCCATGAGACGGATGGTCGCAGCAGTCGGGCCGATAAACGCAAGGCCTGCCTGCGTAGTCCGCTCTGCAAAATCCGGATTTTCGGATAGAAAACCGAAGCCGGGATGAATCGCCTGACAGCCGGACGCAAGCGCCGCCGAAATGATGTTGTCCATGTTCAGATAGCTTTCCGCCGCGCGCGCAGGACCGATGCAAACTGCCTCGTCCGCGATCTGCGCATGGAGCGCCTCGCGGTCAGCCTCGGAATAGACCGCGACCGAAATGATGCCGAGGTCACGGCAAGCCTGTATGATGCGAACTGCGATCTCGCCGCGGTTCGCTATGAGTACCTTTTGAAACATTCGTTTAATCCTGCCTTAGTCCATGATTACCATGCACTTGATTTCTGCTTCCGCAGCCTTCTGGTCGCCGACCCATGCGACGCCCTCCGCTACGGCCATCGGGCCGCGGCGCTTGGTGAAGTGCACTTCAAGGCGCAGCGTATCGCCAGGCTTGGCCATGGCGCGGAACTTGGCCTTGTCGATGCCGGTGTAAACCGCAGTCTTGCCCTTGAACTCGGGCATGGAGAGCAGAGCGACGCCGCCCGCCTGCGCGAGCGCTTCCAGACGGAACACCGCCGGCATGATCGGATTTCCCGGGAAGTGTCCCTGGAAGAAGAATTCGTCGCCTGTCAGGTGCAGCAGACCAATGACATGCTCCTCGTCCATCTCGACGATCTCGTCAACGAGCAGCATCGGCGGACGGTGAGGAAGGATCTCCATGATCTGTTCTTTGTTCAGCATATTATAATCCCTCTTTCATAAAAATGCAAGAGCCACTTAGTGATTTAAGTTACTCGATGATGCAGAGCACCTGATTATACTCCACCATATCGCCCGGCTGCGCCATGATGCGGACGACCTTGCCGCTGCACGGAGCCTTGATCTCGTTCATGACCTTCATGGCCTCGATGATGCAGAGGGTGTCGCCCTCCCTGACCTCCTGGCCGACCAGAACGAACGGCGGTTCATCCGGCGAGGGAGAAGAATAAAACGTGCCGACGAGCGGACTCTTGACCTGCGTACCGGCTGGAAGATCGTCCGCCGGCGCCGTTTCGGTCTCTGCTGCTGCGGCTGCCGCCGGTGCAGCGGATGCTGCCGGAGCAGCTGCCGCGGAAGGCGCAGCTGCGATGACGGGCGCCGGAGCGGCCGCCTTGATCTTGATCTTGACGCCCTCGAGCTCGATGGCGACCTCGCCCAGCTTCTTCGAAGCGAGCGCATCCATCAGCTCAAGCGCGACATCCTTGATTTCATTGATTTCCATAATACCTCGTTACACCTTCTTGATCAGGATACATGCGTTGTGACCGCCGAAGCCAAGCGAGTTGGAGATGGCAACGTTGATCGGCATTTCGACCGCCTTGTTCGGGGTGATGTCCAGATCGCATTCCGGATCGGGCTCCTTGTAGCCGATGGTCGGCGGAACGATGCCCTCGCGGATGGCCATGACGCACGCAATCGCCTCGACCGCAGCCGCGCCGCCCAGCAGATGGCCGGTCATGGACTTGGTGGAGGATACCTTTACCTTGTATGCTTCGTCACCGAACGCTTTCTTAATGGCGATGGTCTCGTATTTCTCGTTGAGCGGCGTGGACGTACCGTGCGCGTTGATATAGTCAACGTCGGCCGGAGTCAGACCGGCATCCTCAATGGCACCGCGGATTGCATGCGCCGCTGCCTCGCCGTCCGGAGAGGGGCTGGTGATGTGATATGCGTCGCCGGATGCGCCGTAGCCCGCAACCTCTGCAAGGATGGTCGCGCCGCGCTGCTGCGCATGGGTCAGGCTCTCGAGTACGAGACAGCCCGCACCTTCGCCCATGACAAAGCCGGAACGGCGTGCGTCAAACGGGATGGATGCTGCTGTCGGGTCGTCGCCCATGTGAACAGCCTTCATATTCTGGAAACCTGCCATCGAGATCGGGATGATGCCGTTCTCCGTGCCGCCGCAGACAACAACGTCCTGGTACCCGTGACGGATGGCGCGCATTGCCTCGCCGATAGAATGGTTGCCGGTCGCACATGCGGAAACCGGGCAGAAATTCTCACCCTTGAAGCCGAAGTGCATGGAGATATAAGCTGCCGCGATGTTGGCGATCATCTCCGGGATAGCGAACGGCGAAACGCGGCCGGGACCCTTTTCGAGCAGTTTCGGGACCTCCTGCTCGGCAACATGCAGACCGCCTACGCCCGAGCCAAAGATAACGCCCGTGCGATAGGGATCGAAATTGCCTTCCTTGAGGCCCGCCTGCTCGACAGCCTGAATCGCTGCCGCCATTGCATAATGCACATTTGCGTCTGCGCGGCGCGCCTCACGCTTCTCCATATACTGAGTCGGGTCGAAGTCCTTGACCTCAGCACCCAGCTTTACCTTGAAATCGGACACATCAAACTTGGTGATCGGGCCGATGCCGCATTTGCCGGTCTTGAGCGATTCCCAAAACGTCGGCACGTCATTGCCGACCGGAGTGATCGCGCCCATGCCGGTGATTACTACACGTTCCATATATTTGCTCCTTCATTCCAATATCGTAACTGTGCAGCCACTGCACAGTGTCAAATCTTAGTAGAGTCCGCCGTCCGCAATAATGGTCTGGCCGGAAATATAGCTTGCGGCGTCAGAGGCGAGGAAGGAAACCACGCCTGCGATCTCCTCCGGCCTGCCGAAGCGGCCGAGAGCGATCTGCTTTTTCGCATTCTCGCGGATCTCCTCAGGTACCTTGTCGCTCATTTCGGTCGCGATCCAGCCCGGAGCGACCGCGTTGACCGTGATGCCGCGTGCGCCGAGCTCCTTGGCGGCGGTCTTGGTCATGCCGACCATGCCGGCCTTGGCTGCGGTGTAGTTAATCTGACCGTAGTTGCCCGTGAAAGCAGAAACCGAGGTGATGTTGATGATGCGGCCCTGCTTTGCGCGCATCATCATTGCGCCGCACTGGCTGAGCATGTTGAATGCGCCCTTGAGATTGGTGCGGATAACGGCGTCGAACTGATCCTCCTTCATGCGGATCATCAGACCGTCGCGCGTAATGCCTGCATTATTGACGAGGATATACGGCACGCCGATCTCGGCCTTGATCTCTTTGAGTGCAGCGGCGCAGGCGTCATAGTCTGCAACATCCCACTGCTTTACATATGCCTGAACGCCGTATGCGCGGCATTTTTCGGCAACTGCCTCTGCCTTTTCGACCGAGGAGGCACAGTTGATCAGGACGTCATGACCGTCCTGTGCCAGCTTTTCTGCGATGGCCGCGCCGATGCCGCGCGAGCCGCCGGTTACGATTGCAAGTCCCATTTTTGTTCTCCTGTGATCGGGTTATTTATTCAAATCTCTTGTAAGCATTTTTCAGCAGCTCCTCCGCCTCGGCGGTCATGCCCTTGAGGATGTCCTCGCACGGACGGAGCTCCCTGAGCATGCCTGCGATCTGGCCGGACATGAAGGTGCCTTCCTCATAGTTGCCATCCTGCACAGCCTTGCGCAGCGAACCGGCGGTTGCCTTTTCAAGCTCCTCGAGCGAAGCGTCGGTATTCTCTTTTTCCAGTTCAAGGCACTTGCGCGCCATCGGGGTCTTCAGCGAACGAACCGGATGACCGGACGGACGGCCGGTGACAACGGTCGAAATGTCGGTCGCCTTGAGAACAAGCTCCTTATATTTGTCCGAGATGCAGCACTCGTTCGACGCGAGAAATACCGTGCCGCACTGAACGCCCTCTGCACCGAGCATAAAGGATGCTGCCATGCCGCGGCCGTCTGCGATACCGCCGGCAGCGATGACAGGAATGCTCAGCGCGTCCACGACCTGCGGCACGAGCGGCATGGTCGTCAGCTCGCCGATATGACCGCCGCCCTCCATGCCTTCTGCGATGACTGCATCCGCGCCGGCACGTTCCATGCGCTTTGCCAGTGCGACCGATGCAACGACCGGCATGATCTTGATGCCGGCGTTCTTCCACGCGGCCATATATTTGCCCGGGTTGCCTGCGCCGGTGGTCAGCACCTCGATCTTTTCGTCGATCGCGAGCTGCGCCAGATCATCGGCGTTCGGGGAGAGCAGCATGATGTTCATGCCGAGCGGCTTGTCCGTGATCTCACGCGCCTTGCGGATCTCGTCGCGGATATAATCTACCGGCGCGGCGCCGCCTGCAATGATGCCGAGACCGCCTGCCTTGGATACGGCAGCGGCGAGATGATGCTCGGCGATCCACGCCATCGCGCCCTGCACGATCGGATATTCGATGCCGAGAAGTTCTGTGATCTTGGTTTTCATAATAAGACTCCCCTTTTCTTTACAGTTTCAGTACAAATGCGCCATAGGTAAGGCCGCCGCCGAAACCGGTGCAGACGATGGTCTGACCCTCGCGCAGCAGTCCGTTTCTGCGCATCTCATTGAGGCAGATCGGCACGCTTGCCGAGGAGGTGTTGCCGAAGCGGTCCATGTTGACGTAAACCTTTTCCTTGGGCAGATGATAACGCCTTGCGATAACGTCCAGAATGCGCAGGTTGGCCTGATGCGGAACGACCCAGTCGATGTCATCAGCGGTGATTCCGGCGCGCTGAAGCGCGGTATCGATCGCCTGCGGTACTGCGCGCGCGGTGAAGCGCACAACAGCTGCGCCCTGCATTTTCAGAAAACGCGCCTTGGGATCTACTGTGCGGTCCTCCGCGAACGGGTCTTCGACCGGCAGCGCTTCCATGCGCAGATATTCCGCACCCGAGCCGTCTGCCGCGATAAAGGTGGACTGGATGCCGAGATTATCGTCCTCAGTCGCGCGGTAAACCGCCGCCGCTGCGCCGTCGCCGAACAGGATGCAGGTGCCGCGGTCGGTGTAGTCGACGATACGGCTGAGCGTTTCTGCCGAAACGACGAGCACAGTCCTCGCCTTACCCGACTTGATGTAGCAGTCCGCGATATCGGTCGCGGAAACAAAGCCGGTGCAGGCATTGTTGATGTCGAACGCACCAATCGCGCCAGCGCCCAGCTTGTCCTGAAGGATCGCGGCGGTGTTCGGCGTGTTGGTATCGGGCGTGCAGGTGCTGACCAGAATCAGATCAAGCTCGCCTGCGTCGATCTTCGCATCCGCGAGCGCATCCTGCGCTGCGCCGAGCGCAAGCTCCCATGTATGCATGTTTTTTGCAATACGGCGTTCGCGAACACCTGTGCGCTGTACGATCCATTCATCATTGGTATCGACCATATGCTCAAGCATTGCATTGGTAAGGACAAAATCCGGCAGGCATGCGCCCGTGCCGATCAGTTGACTGTTGATGATTTCCACGCTCCCCAGAATTTTCGAATCGCTCTCCCCGAAAGCGTGGAAAAGCGACAATAGTTTGATTGACAAAGTAATCTCTGACTATTATAATAAAAGCACACGAAAATGTCAAGGTAACACCGCATAATTGACAGCACGGCGCGTAAAAAAAGCACCGTTGTCCGTGCGGCAGACCGCGACAGCTTTATTTTTGGAGGAACAGACATGGAATACGGTTTTGCATTTTTCCCCGGTCAGGGTGCGCAGGCTCCCGGCATGGGCAAGGACCTTTATGAGAATTCCAAGGCGGCGCGCCTGGTATTCGAGGAAGCCAGCGACGGCGCAGGCATCGACGTCGCAAAGCTGTGCTTCGAAAGCGACAAGGAGACCCTTTCGCGCACCGAAAACAGCCAGATTGCTATTTTTACGCACTCTATGGCTGCTCTGGCCGCTCTGCGCGAGAACGGAGTAGCGTTCAAGGCTGCGGCCGGTTTTTCGCTTGGCGAGTACACCTCCCTTGCAGCGGCAGGCGTTGTTACACTCGCGGACGGCGTTAAAATTGTTTCCAAACGCGGCAAGCTGATGCAGCACGCAGCAGACACGATCGACGGCGGCATGGCTGCGATTCTCGGCCTTGAGGACGCGAAGATCGAAGAGGCCTGCGCAGCAGTCAAGAACGGCATTGTCCGTCCGGTCAACTACAACTGCCCGGGTCAGCTCGTTATCGCCGGCGAAAAGGCGGCGCTCGCAGAGGCGATCGAAAACTGCAAGGCAGCCGGTGCGCGGCGTGCGCTTCCGCTCGCTGTTTCCGGCGCGTTCCACACGCCGCTCATGGCAGAGGCGGCAGCCGAGCTTCGTGCTTTTGTCTCCGACTTCACCTTCTCCGCGCCGACTATGGATATCTACTCCAATCTGGACGGTCAGGTATACGATTGCAGCAATCTTCCGGAGCATCTTGAGCAGCACATGATCTCCCCTGTTCGCTGGACCCGTCTGGTTCAGAACGGCATGGCGGCGGGTCTGACCTCGGCGTGCGAGGTAGGCCCCGGCAAGACGCTGACCGGCTTCGCCGGCAAGATTAGCAAGGAGCTGACCTGCAAGCCGGTGCAGGACATGGCAGGCGTTGCGGCCGCAGCAGAAGTGTAAAGATCTGCACGATATGAAAAGGGATGGACCGAACGGTTCATCCCTTTCTTTTATGCAATCAGCTTGAACATCATGATGGCGGCGCCGAGCATAACGAGCACGATACCGGTTGCGCGGTTGAGTGTTTTCGGCTGAGCGCGGTTGGCGAAAACCGCCGCGATCCGCGCCCAGAGCAGCGTAAAGACAACACACAGCAGACAGACTCTCCAGTCAGGCATGCCGCCGATCATAAAATGTGAGGCAGCGCCCGTCAGTGCTGTGAATGTCATAATGAAAACACTCGTGCCGACCGCGGTCTTGAGCTCGTAACCGAGGACACTCGTCAGAATGAGCAGCATCATCATGCCGCCGCCTGCACCGATAAATCCGCAGATGAAACCGATCGTCACACCGCAGACCAGCGACTGGAACATCCGTCTGCGCGGCGAAACCTGCTGCATATCCTCCTTGGTTGTCATAACCGGGCGGACGATAAATTTGACACCGAGCAGGAAGGTCATGAATACCGAAAACGATCCCATTGTCGCAGACGGAAGCAGGCTTGAGATATAACTGCCCGCGACTGTGAACACGAGAACGCTCGCCATCATGATGAGGCCGTTGCGAATATCCAGATTTTTGTTTTTATGATAGGTGTATGCAGAGACGGCACTCGCGAGCACATCTGAGGACAGCGCGATACCGACTGCCATATAAGGGTCCATTCCGAGAAACGTGATAAGCATCGGGCTGATGACTGCCGCCGCACTCATGCCGGCAAAGCCGGTGCCAAGACCGGCACCCATACCGGCGAAAAACGTCACGAAAATCATGTAAAGTCCGCTCATCTTACTTCATCTCCTTCAGCAGTTCATCCATATTGCGGTCGATGATGGTGATGGCGGAAAAAAAGGCAGCCTGCGTCGCCTCATCCATCCCTCGCAGCAGATTTTTCATAAAGTTATCCTGCACCGCTCTCCCCTGCTCGATCACAGGCTGTGCGAGTGCCGTGCAGATCAGTTCGGTTTTTCTGCGGTCGCCCTTCACCGGCTGCCGGAGCAGATACCCTTCTCTCACCAGACGGTCTACATTTACCGAAACAAGATTCGCTTTGATATGGCGGATTTCAACGATCTCACTCGCCGTTTTGCAGCATGGGTTATTCGCCAGAAACATCAGAATATCAAATGCTGTCTGCGTCAGCTTGAGTTTCTGACACAGTGGCCTGCACGCCGCACTGTATGCAAGCATGCTTTTATGCACAAATTCCAGTCCTCGATTCATGCCGCACCTCCAGAATTCCATATATGGATTATTCAAATTTGAAGCAATTATAGCACGAACGAATTTCGATGTCAAGAAAATAAAAAAACGAAGCTGAATCATTGCTTTCAGCTTCGTTTTTGTGGTGGACCTGGAGGGATTCGAACCCTTGACCTCTCGGATGCGAACCGAACGCTCTCCCAACTGAGCTACAGGCCCAAACATTTCTTTTGTCTGGTAAAGTTCTTTGTACAAACTTCCCTTGACAATTACTAATTATATATGTAGAATAAATCTATGTCAAGACCTTTTTCATCTGGTCGGGCAAAAAACTTCGTGCAGCAGCCAGCTGTGCCAAAAGGAGATTGAAAATGAACAACAGCGAAAAAACAATGGAAAAAATCGTCGCCCTGTGCAAGGGCCGTGGCTTCGTGTACTCCGGCTCGGAGATCTACGGCGGCCTTGCGAACACCTGGGACTACGGTCCGCTCGGCGTTGAGTTCAAAAACAACGTCAAGGCGGCGTGGCGCAAGAAGTTCGTACAGGAAAGCCCGTACAACGTCGGCCTCGACTCCGCTATTCTCATGAACCCCATGACCTGGGTTGCCTCTGGTCATGTAGGCGGCTTCTCCGACCCTCTGATGGACTGCAAGGAGTGCAAGGAGCGCTTCCGTGCCGACAAGGTCATCGAGGACTGGTGCCACGAGAATAACTTCGACCTTGGCAAGAGCGTTGACGCGCTGAGCCAGGCCGAGATGAAGCAGTTCATCGATGAGCACGAGATCGCCTGCCCGACCTGCGGCAAGCACAACTGGACGGACATCCGTCAGTTCAACCTTATGTTCAAGACCTTCCAGGGCGTTACCGAGAACGCAAAGAACGAGCTGTATCTCCGTCCGGAGACCGCACAGGGTATCTTTGTCAACTTCCAGAATATTCAGCGCACTACCCGCAAGAAGGTTCCGTTCGGCGTCGGCCAGATCGGCAAGTCCTTCCGCAACGAGATCACCCCGGGCAACTTCACCTTCCGTACCCGCGAGTTTGAGCAGATGGAGCTTGAGTTCTTCTGCAAGCCGGGTACCGATCTTGAGTGGTTCGCATACTGGAAGGATTACTGCCACAAGTTCCTGCTGTCCCTCGGCATGAAGGACGAGAACCTGCGTCTGCGCGACCACGAGCCGGAAGAGCTTTCCCACTATTCCAAGGCGACCACTGACTTCGAGTTCCTGTTCCCGTTCGGCTGGGGCGAGCTGTGGGGCATTGCCGACCGCACCGACTTCGACCTGACTCAGCACCAGAAGACCTCGGGCGTTTCCATGGAATATTTCGATCAGGAAGCAAACGAGAAGTACATCCCGTACGTTATCGAGCCGTCCCTCGGCGCGGACCGTGTCGCACTGGCATTCCTTATCGACGCTTACGACGAAGAGGTTGTTGGTCAGGACAAAAACGGCAAGGATGACGTGCGCGTTGTTCTCCGCCTGCATCCGGCTCTCGCTCCGTTCAAGGCTGCGGTACTGCCGCTGTCCAAGAAGCTGACCGACAAGGCCATGCCGATCTGGCACGAGCTGGCTAAGCAGTTCCCTGTCGATTTCGACGATGCCGGCTCTATCGGCAAGCGTTATCGCCGCGAGGACGAGATCGGTACTCCGTTCTGCGTCACCGTCGATTTCGAGACCGAGCAGGATGGCTGTGTTACCGTTCGCGACCGTGATACGATGCAGCAGGAGCGCATCAAGATCGAGGATGTTGCCGCCTACATCGCAAAGAAGATCGAATTCTGATTTTCGCTGTCTGTTTTCTGCCGCCGCACTTCATTTTGAGGTGCGGCGGTTTTTTGTTTTTCGAACGCATAAAGCACGCAGAAGCACGCCATACTAAGCAGGAAATCTTAAAAGGAGGTCCTGTTCATGGACAAGAACCATTGCAACACCGCAATTCACTGTACGGTTGAACAGTGTGCAAACCACTGCTGCAGCGCCGAATACTGCTCGCTTGACAGCATCCATGTCGGCACGCACGAAGCATCCCCCTCGGTCGATCAGTGCACCGACTGCATGAGTTTTAAGCGCAAGTAAGCAGAAAAAGGACGCAGCGTATGCAGAAAAATGCGTACACTGCGTCCTTTTATTATCAGTCTGCGGCATAGAGTGCAGCACCGCAGGCCGCCTCTTCCCTGCCGTCTGACAGGGTGATCTCGGAGTCGAACGCTCTCGAAAAGCTCTCGCACAGAAAACGGTTGTTTCTCAGTCCGCCGCCCGAGCCGATCAGTTTTTTTGCTGTGCCGCCGGCGGCACGATATGCCTGATACATCTGATGCAGCTCGTGAGCCATGCCATCCATCATGCCGTAGATCAAGTGGAGCGGTGTGAAATTCTCCGCCGTGAGGCCGGTGATGCTGCCGGTCTGCGTGCTGTCCTGCCGTGTGCCCTCAAACAGCGGCAGGACCGTCGGGACGTCTTCCGGGCGGCCAGCACTTTTGAGCAGACCTTCCATCGCCGCATATGGAGCATTCGTATCCACACCCATCATGCGCGCTGTCTGCGCGAAAAAGTCCGCGAGCAACGCATAGGCTCTACCGCCGCAGAGCGCCGCTCCGGCGAGCAGCCATCCCCCGCCCGGCATGGGACGTGTCTCGAGTCCCGGCACGGTCATGCAGCGGGACGAGAAAACGGAAAACTGGCTGCCGGTGCCGACGTTCACGAGCATCTCGTGCTCGCGATCCCGAACTGCCGAAAGAAAGCTCGCCTGATTATCCCCGATCGCTGCGGCAACACGCGCCCTGCTGCGGCAGATGCCGATAAAACGATCCTCCGTGAGACCCGGCAGAAACGCCGGGTCAATGCCGATGCCGCGCAGTACCGTTTGGTTAAACGTGCGCTTTCCTGCGTCAAAAAAGCCAAGGCCTGCGGCATTGCTCGCGTCCATAACTGGCGTTTGTCTGCCGCAGAGCTTCATGGCGATATAATCTCCGATCGTGCACAGCGTGACCGCGCCCGTCGGCACGAGACCGTGTGCAAGATTATAGGCATGAGTAACGAGACCATAGCCTGTTGCAGCAGAGAGCCCGGTCTCGCTGTTCAGATATGCAGTCCACGACTGTCCGTCTGTGCTTTTTTCACATGGCGTATCGCCGCGCGCGTCCTGCCACGTGTACAGAGGACTTACTGCATTTCCCTCACCGTCGAGATAGAGGATGCCGTGCATCTGTCCGGTTACACCGATGCGTTCGATGTCGGGATAGCGTGCGAAAAGCATATCCGCCGTGCGAAGCGCGGTGTCAAGAATGAGCTGTGCGTCCTGTATGCGCTCTCCGGGCAGCGTCGGCGCGAGAAAGCTGTTGTTTTTGCAGGTTTCACTCGTGATAAAGCAGCCGTCCTCGAGCACGGCTGCACTGATCGTCGTTGTTCCGATATCTATTCCCAGACTTTTCATGGTATTCCCTCATTTCGGCTTGGCAGCTTTTTCTTTCATTATAGGAGAACGAAAAATGAAAATCAAGCGTCTTCTTCCAGCCGCTTCCGGTAAAAGTCAATCAATGCCTGAAGTGCCGGAGAGCGCCATTTGTTTTTGTGGATGAGCAGCTGTGTCCAGACCGAGACGGTGCAGTCTGTCACCGGCAGGCGGCACAGCATACCGTTTTCTACAAAGGCCTGCGTGATGAAATCGGGCAGGAAGGTGAGCATATCACTTTTGGAAACGAGACTGCAAAGCTGCGTCGGATTGCCGAGCTCAATGAGCGGCGTGATCGCTTCAGAGCGCGCCGCGAGCAGCTTGTCGAGTATCCTGCGGTAGCTCATGCTTTCGGTCATCGCGAATGGCTGGTCGATGATCTCTGCAAGGGAAAGTGTCTTGCTTTTCTCCAGAGCGTTCCCCGTCGCCGCAACAAAATGCACCTGCTCCTCTTTTTCTGCGCAGATCTCGAAATCCGGTTCATAGATATGCGTATCGAGGGTGAAAACGAGGTCGGCCTCGTTTTTTCGCAGCATACTGAACATATTTTCCGTTCCGGCTTCGGTAATGGTCAGCCGGACGCCGGGATAGCTGCGCTGAAAGTCGATGAAATCGTCATCGAAATAGCGTGAGCACATCGAGCTGGACATGGCAAGGTGCAGATCGCCTGTCACCTCGTCCGCATGATGGAGCGCCACCATTAGCTTTTCCTGTGCGGTCAGCACATCGCGCGCATAGCGCAGCACCAGACTGCCTTCCTGCGTCAGCACGATGCGATGATAAAAACGGTCGAACAGTGCCACATTCAGCTCTTTTTCGAGCTGCCTGATCTGCGAGGATACGGTGGACTGCGTATAGCCGAGCCGTTCACCGGCCGCCGAAAAGCCGGAATATTCGCACACCGCCACGAATGTCCGCAGCACATTGAGATCCATAAAAAGCTCTCCTTCCACAAACGATATTTTCGTTATTATACCGCATTATTATCAATTTTACAAATGCTTCTTTTCATAGTAAGATAAACAGTAAGAGTATTATGCAGAAAGAGCGTTCCTGCCCTTTCGGAAAGAGAGTATCAATGAAACGTGAGCGTCTTGGAAGCCGCATGGGCTTCATCATGCTTTCTGCCGGCTGTGCGATCGGCTGCGGAAATGTATGGAAATTTCCGTGGATGTGCGGTCAGAACGGCGGAGGCAGCTTCATGCTGGTCTATTTCATCTGTCTGATCGTGCTCGGAATCCCGGCTATGGTCATGGAATTTTCGGTCGGCAGAGCCGCGCAGACCAGTCCTGTCCGTATGTACCGCAGGCTCGAAAAGCCCGGTCAGAAATGGCATCTTTGGGGTGCGGTCTGTCTGATCGGCAATATCGCCATCATGGCATTCTACTGCGTCGTTACCGGCTGGATCATCTATTATTTTGTGAAATTTCTCACCGGTCAGAACGCATCCTTCGGCTTTGCTTCCATGATCGCCAACCCTGTTATCAACGTGGTATTTCTGTTTGTCACGGTCGCTGTTGCCTTCCTCATTCTGAGCCGCGATATTCAGAAGGGCCTCGAGCGGATTACAAAATATATGATGAGTGCGCTGCTCGTGCTCATGCTCGTGCTCGCAGTTCACAGCGCGCTGCTCGACGGCGCGGCGGACGGACTTGCTTTCTACCTTACGCCGGACTTTTCCAAGATCAACGGTTCGGTTATCGTCGGCGCGATGAATCAGGCGTTCTTCACCCTGTCCACCGGCATGGGCGGCATGGCGATTTTCGGCAGTTACATCGACAAGGACCACTCGCTGATGGGCGAGTCGGTCAACGTCATCGTGCTTGATACGTTTGTTGCCATTCTTGCAGGATTCATCATCTTCCCGGCGTGCTCGACCTATGGTCTGGAGGTCAACGCCGGCCCGAGCTTGCTGTTTGACACCATGGCAAGCGTTTTCAATCACATGGCAGGCGGCCGTATCTGGGGCACGATGTTCTTCCTGTTCATGATCTTTGCTGCGCTGTCCACCGTTCTCGGCGTGTGCGAGAACATTCTTGCGATGGTCCGCGAACTGACCGGCTGGTCTCGCCCCAAGGGCTGCATCATCTGCGGCACAGGCATCTTCCTTCTCGCACTGACTACCGCTCTTGGATACAGCGTCATTCATTTTCAGCCGTTCGCGGAAGGCACCGCCTGGCTTGATCTGTGGGACTTTATCGTTTCGAACAACGTCCTGCCGCTCGGCTCGCTTGTGCTGACGCTGTTCTGCTGCAACAAGTTCGGCTGGGGCTGGGATAATTTCGTACGTGAAGCAAACACCGGCAGAGGTCTCAAGATCCGTCCGTGGATGCGTCCGGTTTTTCAGTATATCACTCCTGTCATTATCGTTTTCATCTATGTCTACGGCATGGCAACGTTCAAGTGGCGGTAAAATGAACTTTTTAGAGAGCATAGTCTAATCTATGCTCTCTTTTTTCGTCTTAGCGTATTGCGCACGCCCGCCTGTTTATGGTACGATAATACAGCAAAGAAAGACATTTGCACCGCCCCGGCGGCGCAATGCAGAAAGGGACTGATCTACTATGCAGAAGGGCGATATTGCCAAGCTGAAGCTGCTGCTCGCAGGCATTTCGGCGCGAATGACGAAAAATCGTGATTATTTTATCCGTGCGGTCTGCACATTCACTTCTGGAAAGAAAAAATTTGATGCCGAACTTTCGCTCGACGGGCAAAACTGGGCGCTTCGTTTTCAGGGCAGTACCTCGCCCACGGATGCCGCTGCATTCTGTGCATTTTTGCTTCTGAGGCTGAAAAATTTGACGAGAGCGTGCTTGTCTATACCGAGCGCAGCGCTGTCGTGACGCTCTCCGCTACTGCACGCGGCGTGCAGATGAAGCAGGCGGAGCGTGAGGCGAGTGATGAAGAAAAGGCGAACGCCGCCAATCCCCTGCTCGACAGCGGCCGTCAGTATTTGATCCGTGTCGATCAGGCCGCCGCGCTGCTGCGCGAGATCGGTATTCTGACCGCAGACGGCAAGCTGAAAAACGATATGATCCGCAAATACAATCAGATCGACCATTATGTCGAACTGGTTGCACCGATGTTTGAGCAGGATGACAGCGACGAGATCGTGCTGCTCGACTGCGCCTGCGGCAAGTCCTATCTCAGCTTTGTCATGAATTACTATCTGCACGAGGTGCTCCATCGCCGCTGCCGCGTGATCGGCGTAGATATCAAGGAGCATGTCATCGACGAGAGCCGCGCGATGGCGAAGCGTCTCGGCTATCATAATATGAGCTTCCAGTGCGCCGATCTGCGCGTGTATCAGCCGCCGAAAAACGTTACCGCTGTCATTTCGCTCCATGCCTGCGATATTGCGACCGATCTTGCCCTTGCGACCGCGCTCCGTGCCAGAGCGAAATACATCGCTTGCGTGCCCTGCTGTCACAAGGAACTGCTCGATCAGTATACCATGCCCGGCCTCGAACCGCTGACCCGTCACGGCGTTTTCAAGGCGCGCTTTAATGATGTGCTGACCGACAGCATGCGTGCACTCAAGCTGGAGGCTGAGGGCTATAAGGTATCGGTCGTCGAGTACATCTCGCCGCTCGACACGCCGAAAAACCTGCTCATCCGTGCCGTTCGCACAGGCCGTGAAAATCGTCGTGCGAAGGCGGATTACGAAGCTGTGCGCCGCACACTCGGCACAACTTCTGAGCTTGATCGCCGCTGCATGGACATGGAAAACGAATTCTTCGTTACAGACGAGGATCTGATACCGTAACATAATGATCCCTCCGGAATACACTGATAATACAGGCGGCTGAGGCAAAACGCCGCCTGCGCAAATCATGTGATCCGGAGGGATAAATCATGGCTGAAAAAATCTGCTGCCCCGGTCCTCTCGGCACGTCGGGCGGCAACACCGCATCCGGCGGCGCGTTCCGTGAGGCTGTGTGCGTACACACGAGCAAGGTCTATGATTCCTGCCGCAGCAAGGAATGTCTGCGTGACATCCGCGTTTATCTGACACGCGACGCGCAGGATATGCTCGATTCCGGCGGCATCGTTTCGGTAAAGCCGCGTACAGCTGATCTGCTCTGTGTGAAAATCGACGTTGAACCGGTGCAGTTCAATCGTGGTCTGTACAGTGTGGACAGCCGCTTCTTTTACCGTATTGAGTGCGAGGTGAGCTGTGCGGTCGGGCGGCCGCGCATTGTAGACGGTCTCGCTGTATTCGACAAGCGCGTCATGCTGTTCGGCGGCGAGGGCGGCGCGCGGATCTTCTCCTCGCACTATATCGAGGACGGCACGGACGTACAGCTTCGTCCGAACTCCAACCGTCCAACCGCAGTGATCGAGGTCGTCGACCCCGTTATGCTGGATGCCCGGGTCGTTGCTCCCGAAACGAAATGCAACTGCTGCTGCTGTGCCCTGCACGAAGTGCCGAAGCAGCTCTGCTCGTGCTTTGACGGGGATGATCTTGTGCTTGCGAACGACGGCTACCAGCTGTTCGTAACGCTCGGCCAGTTCTCCATCATCCGCCTTGAACGAGACATTCAGCTGCTTATGCCTGCCTACGATATCTGTCTGCCGCGCCGCGACTGCTCGAACAGTAATATCGGCGGTGAGACCGACCCCTGCGAGGTTTTCTCGAACTTCGATTTCCCCATTGACGCTTTCTTCCCGCCGCGCGGAGAGCGTGCAGACTGCCTTTTCACGGGCGCGAACGGCGTAAACGGTGCAAACGCAAATTCCGGCTGCGGCTGCCGTGCAAACGCTGCGAACGGCTGCAATAAGTAAGGGGCCGCACTGAGAGATTCAATCTGCGGCGCTTTGCGGAAATCCTGTTCGCTGTCTTTGATGGAGTCTCATGGTAATTCATCAAGTATTGCTGCAAAACCGTAAATGAGAAAACGGCATGGACGTATGTCCATGCCGTTTTGTATTGCGGAGTGTATCAGTAAGCGATCGTTGCCATAACGTCGGAAACCTCCGGCTTGGCAGAGATCAGACCCTCATCGTACATCCAGTCGATATTCTCCTGCCAGCAGGCCTCAGTCTGAGACAGGAACTTTGCATCTGCGGTCTCCATGAGCGGAAGCAGTGTTTCACAGGACTTCTTCTCTACATCCGGGTCCAGTGCAAAGTTCGCCTCATCCTGATTGTCGAGCAGAACCTGCAGAACCTCATCCGTGCTGTTCTTGAAGTCCTCGAAGCCCTTGCTGCATGCAGTCAGAAAGCCTGCAAGCACATCCGGCTCGTTATCGATCATCTCATCGCTTGCAAGGAAAATGCCCTCATAGTATTTCGGCACACCGAAATCATCCGGGAAGAAGTAATTGACCTCAAAGCCTTCCTTCTCGAGCTGCGGAACCTCGTGGTTGACCAGGCAGCCAATGGTTGCGTCTACATTGCCGGTGGTCATCGAGCTCATCAGATCAAAGCCGACATCTACCAGTTTTACGCTGTCCGGGTCTGCGCCGGAGTTCTTCATGATGCTGCGGATCAGGGCCTCAGAAAGCTCTGTACCGGCATAACCGACCGTCTTGCCCTCCAGATCCTTCGGCGTAGTGATGTTCTTGTCCTTGAGCGACAGGATGATGTTCAGCGGACCCTGAACCACTGCACCGATGGACTTGATCGGCACATCCTGCTCAGCACGAGCCTGAATGACATCCTGCTGATAATACAGACCAATGTCTGCCTTGCCGGCGGCAACCATGCTCATGGCATCGTTTACGCCTGCCGGAGACTGGATATCCACATCCAGACCTTCCTCGGCGAAGTAACCCTTCTCCTGCGCTTCGTACAGAAATGCGTGCAGAGCATTCGGATACCAGTCGAGCACAACGGTCAGGTGCTGCAGATCATCGCTGCCGCTGTTTGCCGCATCAGACTGTGCGGCGTTCTGTGCGCCGCAGCCGGTCAGCAGCATGGTGCCTGCTGCCAGAAGTGCAAGAATACGCTTTTTCATATATGATTTTCTCCTTATGTTAGAACAAAAATTTCGTTTTTTCTTAAAATTGTGTTATCAAGTTTATAAGCTGCTGCGCCAGGTGATAATTTTCTTTTCCAGCCAGCTTACAATGCCTACTGCGATCATCGCAACCACGCTCAGCAGTACGATCGGTGCAAACACGCCAGCGCCGTCCAGCTGCGTCATCATGCGGCGGCTGAAATAGCCGAGACCGGCCTGTGCGCCCAGCCACTCGCCGATCGCAGCGCCGATGATCGACATCGGGATCGCCATTTTGAGCGCCGAGAAAAAGTACGGCAGCGCTGCCGGAATCTTCAGCTTGAGGAAAATTTCCTTCTTGCCTGCACCGAAGGTCTTGAGCATATCGACCATATCGGTCTTCGCCGAGCGGAAGCCGTCAAACACGGTCATTGCGATCGGGAAGAACGTGATGAGCACGGTGACGAGCACCTTGCTCCAGATCGTGTAGCCGAACCAGAGCACAAACAGCGGCGCAAGTGCGGTTGTCGGAATGGTCTGTGAAGCGACGATGAGCGGGTACAGCATTTTCTCCGCCGACGGACTCGCGTCCATTACGATGGCGAGCAGCAGACCGAGCGCGATCGAGATCGCAAGGCCGACTCCGGTACACAGCATGGTGGCTGGCAGATGTGCGGTGAACAGCGGTTTGCGCAGCTCCCACAGGCGCACAAGCACCTGTGTCGGCGACGGCAGAATGTAGGCCGCATTCATGCCCATGGCTATGCACTGCCAGACGATGAGCAGCGCGAACATAAAGATCAGTGCGGGCAAATTTGCATTCTTTTTCATGCCTGCACCTCTTTTCTGAGCAGAGAAATCAGATTTTCTCTCAACTCAAGCATCTTCGGGTCGGTCAGGCACGCACGCGTGCGCGGATACGGTGCAGGCACCTCAAACGAGTGCAGCTTGCGGATCGGCGTATCCTCCACGACCAGAACACGGCCGGACAGGAAAATAGCCTCCTCTACATCGTGGGTGATGAACAGGACGGTCTTGCTGTCCTGCTCCCACTGATCGAGCAGCCACTCCTGCATAGTGATGCGCGTGAGAAAGTCGAGCGCGGAAAAAGGTTCATCGAGCAGCAGCAGTTCCGAGCCGGTCAGCAGCGTACGCGCGAATGCCGCACGCTGACGCATGCCGCCGGAAAGCTCCTCCGGGCGCTTGTCGCCCCAGCCGGCCAAACCGACGTGCTCGAGCGTTTCCGCTGCACGCTTGTCCATCTCCGCGCGGGAAATGCCGCCGCGAATCTCCATCGGCAGACGCAGGTTTTCGTTCACCGTGCGCCACGGAAACAGCAGGTCGCGCTGCGGCATGTAGCCGCAGTAGCCGCGCCGTCCGTCGATGCTCTTGCCGTCCACCAGAATTTCACCGCTCCTGCGCGGCAGAAGCTGGTTGGTCAGGCGGAAAATCGTGGATTTGCCGCAGCCGGACGGCCCGATGACCGACACAAATTCTCCCTTCTCAAGATGGAAGGACAGACCGTCAATGATGTTAAAATCCTCACTGTCGTACTGAAAAACGACGCTCTGAAACTCCAGCATAGCTTACATCGCCTCGTTCCAGGCCATGTCCCAGAACATGCTCTCGTAGCGCGAGCACGCGACGAAAATATCGGTCAGACGCGCAAGCTGCGACTCGGTATAGCCCTCACTCAGACGCTCCATATAAGCGACCAGCTTGCGGTTTTCTGCCGCATAGTCCTCGGATGCGTAGCCCTGCACCCATTCACCGTAGAACTCATGCTGATCGGCGTTCGGGTAGTTGGCGACGATCCACTTGGCGATGTATTCATAGCTGAGTGCACACGAAAGCACAGCCGCCATAATCTCCGCCGGACCTTCCTCGGCTGCAACAGCACGCATGTATGAGGTGTAAGACTCGTTATTCAGCGACGGCTTGACACGCTCTGCGTCCTCCTCGGTGATGCCGAGACGGTTCATGTAGCCGCGGTGAATGTTCATCTCACCGCCGAGAATGTTCGCCACCGAGGTTGCGAATACACGCATGATCTCGGGATCGCGGGACTTGACAACGCCCTGCGCGAATACCTTTGCGTAATCAAACAGGTAAACATAATCCTGCAGAAGATAAAAACGAAATTTTTGAATGTCGAGGCTGCCGTCGGCAATACCGTGGACAAACGGATGGTTCAGATAGCCTTCCCAGATGTCCTGCGTTGCGGCAAGCAGTCTTTCGGTGGTTTTGTTGTTCAAGGTGGTACCCCCAATGAAAGTATGTTGATGTTTTTCCTAAGACTGACGGCAAAATTCTGCCGGCAGCATTTTTCTGCTTACAGAATCTGCAAACAGAGGTTCGGCGTCAGTTCGTCCGCATTCAGCAGACTTACTGCGTCGATCAGGCGCGTACGAAAGGAAGCGGTGCCCTCCATCTCTTTACGCACACGCGCCTCGGCTGTTTCTCCGCAATGCTTCATCACCTCCGATGCCGTGACTGCGGCTTCTAACAATATATCTGGATTCGCACCGCAGTACACGCCGGTCAGCGAGGTGAGCATACAGCCTGCGCCGGTGATCCGCCGCAGATACGCACTGCCGCCGCGTACCACTGCGGTACGGGTTCCATCGGTAATTACATCCATCGCGCCGGTGAGCATGACGACAGCTCCGGTCCGGCGGCTGAACGACCGCAGCCACGCTGCGGATTCCTGTAAATTGTCCTCGGTCACGCTGTCGAGCGCACTGGCTTCCACGCCGGTCTCCTGCTCGGCTCCTGCGGCGAGCGCCCGCACCTCGGATGCATTGCCGCGAATGACCGAAACAAGATTTTCGCTCAACAGGCGGGAACACATTTCACGCCGGAGCGTGCTGGCACCGGCGGCTACCGGATCGAGCACGACCGGACGGCCGTTGCGCTTTGCAATCTTGGCTGCGCGCAGCATGGCCTCCTGTGCACGGACAGCGCCCATGTTGATTACAAGTGCCTGTGCGTGCGAGGTAATCTCCTCGACCTCACGCTCATCCTGCGCCATAATGGCCGTGCCGCCTGCCGCAAGGATGATATTCGCGCAGTCGTTGATGGTAACATTATTGGTGATGGAATGCACCATCGGTGTGCGGTTCTGCGTGTTTTCGAGAACGGCTTTAATAGTGTCGATCAATGCTTAGCACCTTCCAGTGCGCTGAGAACATGCGTGCGCTTGAGGGCGCTCAGCACCAGAACCGAAATCGCCGCACCTACCGCAGTGGACACGAGGAAAGACGGTACGAACGTGAACAGAGCCGCCTTGGTATTGCCCATCACGAATGCGGCAATCGGATAGGAAGCCAGACCGCCGAGAATGCCGGTGCCGAATACCTCACCAACGTAAGCGACCGGCAGCTTCGGGCAGGCCTTGTAGGCCAGACCGCACAGCAGCGCACCGATCATCGAGCCGGGGAACGCCAGCAGACTTCCCAAGCCGAGCACATTGCGAATCAGTGCTGCTGCAAAGCCCATGCCGAGCGCGTACCACGGGCCCAGCAGAACGGCGCCGAGCACATTTACCATATGCTGCACCGGCGAGCACTTTGCGCCAAGCACCGGAATGGAAAACAGGCTGCCAACGACTGCAACTGCGACGAGAACGCCTGCAATGGTCAGTTTACGGATAGAATTCTTTTTCATTGTCTTTCACTCCTCCGAAAAAATACGGCAAAAATGGTTAAGCGGACCGCAGCCATGCCCCAGACCGGGTGCATGACGGATGGCATCGGTGACATACTCTTTAGACAGCTTTACCGCCTCGGGCACGCTGTGGCCAAGCGCCAGATTGGATGCGATCGCAGAGGACAGCGTGCAGCCCGTGCCGTGCGTACTGGTGGTGTCGATCTGCTCAATCTCAATGCGGTGACAGGTCTCGCCGTCAAACAGTACATCCACCGCACCTGCGATGTTCTTGCCGCCCTTGACGAGCACGTTTCTGCAGCCCTTGGCATAGATGCGGCGTGCTGCCTCCTCCATGTCCTCGGGCGTGCGGATTTCCATATCTGCCAGATACTGCGCCTCCGGTACGTTCGGAGTCAGCACCTCAGCAAACGGCAGTACGGTCTGGATGAGCGCACCGACAGACGCCGGATCCATCAGCGGATCACCGTTTTTTGCGAACATCACCGGATCAATCACGATGTGCGCCGGCTTGTACTGTGCCAGCTTGCCGGCTACCGCCTTCATGCACTCCGGCGAGGACAGCATGCCGATTTTAACCGCATCCGGCACGATGTCTTCAAACACCGCGTCAATCTGCTCCTCGATCATCCGGGGACTGATGTCCTGAATGTCGATCACGCGTGCGGTGTTTTCCGCTACGACTGATACGATAACGCTCATGCCGAACACGCCGTGCGCCGCCATGGTTTTCAGGTCAGCCTGCACGCCTGCACCGCCCGAGCAGTCCGAACCGGCAATGGTAAGCACTGTTTTCATTCCTGTTCCCTCCAATTTTATCATCGCTGCCGGGAAAATAAAAAACGCCTCGTTTTCACCCTGCGGCAAAACCGAAGCACTCAATCCCAGCAATGCGACAGCTTCCCTACAATGGCATTAACCAACAGGTTCAAAAGGTTGGGTTTCTCGCCCTCTCAGCCGCTCATCACAGCACCCTTGCTTGTCTTTTATTAATATCAGTATAAGCCGTGTAAAATGCATTTGTCAAGTATAGAATCTTGCTGTATCTGATACGCCGTTAAAAAATAAACAAATTTTTATTTATCAATACTGCCGGATTTGCAGGTGTTGCCAAAATTGCATTTTTCGTCTCCTGTCCGGTTGACAAACGGCAAAAAGAGGTCTATCATACGAATCGTTCAGTAGCCAAATGCTTTGAACAGGACATGACGTATCCGTATCACCGCTCACAGAAAGCCGTCGGTCGTGCAAGACGGCAGCAAGGCACGGGTTCGCTATCCCCTGCGAGCAGCTTCGATCAAAGGCAATGCCGAGTAGTCGAGGCCGGATATCCACCGTTAACAGGAAAAGCCCTCCGGAAGAATGCGGTACCGGGCGGCAATGAGAGGTCGGCAGCGTACTGTCGGCAAGCAAAGTGGTAACGCGGAAGTAAATACAGCAATGTATATGCCTTCGTCTTTGCAGGATCATCTTCGTGATCCTCCTGCATGGACGAAGGCTTTTTTGCGTACCTTTGGCTGCGGAATCGCAAATCATTTCAAGAAAGAGACGAAAAAACATGAACACACTTGTAATTGTGCTGATCGCGGCTGTTGTTCTGTTCGGCGCGTACGTTTTCTACGGACGCTGGCTGGCGAACAAATGGGGTATCGACCCGAAAGCCAAGACGCCTGCCGTTGAATTTAATGACGGCAAGGACTTTGTGCCGACCAACGGCTGGACGGTATTCAGTCACCAGTTCTCCTCTATCGCGGGCGCAGGCCCTGTAACCGGTGCAATTCAGGCTGCGGCGTTCGGCTGGCTGCCGGTACTGCTGTGGGTGCTGATCGGCGGCGTATTCTTCGGCGCGGTAGCCGACTTCGGCGCGCTGTACGCTTCGGTTAAGAACAAGGGCAAGTCGATGGGTATGCTGATTGAGAAGTACATCGGCAAGACCGGCCGCAAGCTGTTCCTGATTTTCTCGTGGATTTTCTGCTGCATCGTTGTTGCAGCATTCGCAGATATGGTTGCGGGCACATTCAACGCCTACACTGTCACTGACGCAGGCGTTACCGAGCTGGCTGCTACCGCAACCACCAACGGTGCGGCAGGCATGATCTCCATCATGTTTATGGTATTCGCGGTTGTGCTCGGCCTTATCCAGAAAAAGTTTAACCTGACCGGCTGGAAGGAAGCCGTTGTCGGCATTGTGTGCATCGTTGCCTCCTTTGCTATCGGCATGAACTGCCCGCTTATCTTCGGCAAGGCAGCATGGAGCTATATCACCTTCGTTTATATCTTCTTCGCCGCTGTCCTTCCGATGTGGCTGCTCAAGCAGCCGCGCGACTACATGACCACCTTCATGTTCATCTGCATGATCGCAGGCGCAGTCGTTGGTCTGGTTGTTGCACATCCGACTATGAACCTGCCGGTATTCACCGGTTTTACCAATGAGAAGCTCGGCACGATGTTCCCGATCCTGTTTGTAACCGTTGCATGCGGTGCGGTTTCCGGTTTCCACAGCCTGGTTTCCTCGGGTACGTCCTCCAAGACCATCGAGAACGAAAAGGACATGCCCAAGGTTGGCTATGGCGCAATGGTGCTGGAAAGCCTGCTGGCTGTTCTGGCACTGTGCGTTGCCGGTGCAGCTGCAGCAGCTGACGGTACGCCGGCAGCGGGCACGCCGTTCCAGGTATTCAGCAGCGGTGTCGCAGGCTTCTTCGAGATGTTCGGCGTTCCGGTTTATGTTGCTACTGCATTTATGACCATGTGTGTTTCCGCACTGGCGCTGACCAGTCTGGACGCGGTTGCACGTATCGGCCGCATGAGCTTTCAGGAGCTGTTCTCCGTCGATGACATGGAGCATGCCGAGGGCTGGCGCAAGCTGTTCTGCAACGTGTATTTCTCCACGGTTATCACGCTGGCATTTGGTTTCCTGCTCACCAAGATCGGCTATGCCAATATCTGGCCGCTGTTCGGTTCGGCCAACCAGTTGCTGAGCGCTCTGGTGCTCATCACGCTCTGCGTATTCCTCAAGGTTACCGGCCGCAGCAACAAGATGATCTTCCCGCCGCTGAT
>OLQV01000678.1_pt1 | contig 29092 bp, 20 predicted proteins | sample 1672371 | NCBI WGS metagenome assembly OLQV01 (sample SAMEA3136676, study PRJEB25190) | human gut metagenome
GAAATTTTTCTTTTGCAAGAAAACCGGGTGCAGATACACAGTTAAAAAAAGAAGAATTGGATCAGACGTTAATTTCCGGATGCAGAATTTTTCATTTTGGATCATTATCGCTGACAGACGAGCCGGCAGAAAGCGCAACGATCGAAGCAGTAAAAATGGCAAAAGCAGCGGGTGTACTTATTTCATATGATCCAAATTATCGCCCGTCTCTTTGGAAGAGCAAAGAGTATGCAGTGAAAAAAATGAAGTCTGTTGTAGAACTGGTAGATGTCATGAAAGTATCGGATGAAGAGAGTATTCTCCTGACAGGGGCTAAAAGTTATGAGCAGGCTGCAGAAGAAATTCTTGCTATGGGACCAAAGCTGGTTGCCATTACATTGGGAGAACATGGCGTTCTTATGGCAACAAAAAACAGAAAAGAAATCATAAAAGCGTTTAAGACCAATGCAGTCGATACAACCGGAGCGGGGGATTCTTTCTGGGGAGGCGTATTATGCAGTATTCTTTCTATAAATAAGCCCGTAGAAAAGATGGAATGGGAAGAAATCAGAAAGTGTGCTGTTTTGGGAAATGCAGTTGCAGGATTGTGTGTGCAAAAGCGAGGTGGAATACCTGCGATTCCGACTAAAGAGGCAGTGTTTGAATTTATGCAGAAATAATGAGTGTATGTTGCAATACTGGTTTCTACAGCAGTTTGTGATGTGCTGTCATACCTTGTGAAGTAGTATCTGGAAAATTGATGATTCCGGCTTGACTTAATTTAACATCTCAAATATAATAATTGCATACATCAGAAAACGTTCACTCTTCACCGGATGAGTGGTTAAAGCGTCTGGGAGCAAATCGTAGGTGCAGTAATTTACACTGTAAGATTTGTTTCCGGACGCTTATTTATTTTGGAGGATAGATGCAATATGAATAAGAAAAAAGAATTATTGGTACAGATTATGTGGGAGCTTGCGGGAAGCATCTTTTATGCAATAGGTATATATAACTTTGCCCTGCAGGCAGAGTTCCCTATGACAGGTTTTTCGGGTATTTCGATTATTTTATACCGGCTGTTTAATATTTCGATTGGTTTATCAACGGTCCTGCTTAATATTCCGGTTGCGATACTATGCTGCAAATTATTGGGCAGAAAATTTTTTGTCAGCTCAATACGATGCATGCTTTTGTCTTCTTTTATTGTTGACTATATTGCGCCGTTATTTCCGGTGTATCAGGGCGACAGACTGCTTGCGGCATTGTGCACAGGTGTATTTTGCGGAATAGGCTATGCCATGATTTATACAAGAAATTCTTCAACAGGAGGAGCTGATTTTATCATCATGGCTGTAAAAGCATTGCGGCCTCATTTATCGATGGGCAACATCTCTTTTCTTACTGATGTCGGAATTATTCTGGTTGGAGGACTTTTGTTTCGGGATATTGACGGAATGATTTACGGCATGATAGTGAATATACTGTCTGCGGTTGTTATTGATAAAATGATATATGGCATGAATTCAGGCAAAGTAGCCTTTATCGTCACAAAAAATGGAAAGAGGATATGCGATGTAATTGATGAATGCAGTCAGCGCGGAAGCACTATTCTTAAGGCACAGGGAGGATATAAGCAGGACGATATTCAGGTGGTAATGTGTGCATGCAACAGTAAGGAAATGTACCAGGTGCGTAAATCCGTAAAAGATGCAGACCCTGACTCTTTTATTGTGGTTGTTGAGTCTCATGAGGTGCACGGAGAGGGCTTTAAAATGACAAATATTGGAGAAGCAGAGAACTGAAACATACCTGAAACAAATATAGTGTGAAGATTGTATATTAGCTTGAAAAAAGCTATACTAATATAATGATGTAGCGGTTTTATGGCTGAAATTATATATTTGGGAGGTAATTACATGTTAGAAAACTGGATTAAACCACAAATTCCGGAGGAGGAAGAGCTGGATGAGCGCCTGCATGCAGCACGCTCTAAGCTGTCTGCGCTTCAGATGCAGATTAAGGAGCATGGACTGCCTGTACTTGTGCTGTTTGAGGGCTGGGGTACTGCAGGAAAGGGCAGTGTGCTCGGTAAGGTAATCAAGAATATTGATCCGCGATTTTTCAAGGTTGCAACCATGGACGAGCCGACAGAGGAGGAAAGACGCAAGCCTTTTTTATATCGGTATTTTGTAAAGATTCCGGCAAAGGGGAAGTTTGAGTTTCTTGATTCGGGCTGGATGGATGAGGTAGTAAAGGACGTACTGCACGACAAGATAGGAGAGAAGGAGTACAAGAAGAAAATTGAAAGCGTGAAGCGCTTCGAGCGACAGCTGACTGACAATGGTTATCTTGTTATGAAATTTTTCTTCCAAATCAGCCGGAAGGAACAAAAAAAGCGAATTGAGGTATTAAAGGAGAATAAGGATACCAGATGGCGTGTCAGTGGAGATGAAGACTGGCAGAATAAGCATTATGACAAGTGTATGCATGTGTTTGACAGATATCTGAATGATACAAATTCGCCTGCAGATCCTTGGTATATAGTTGATGCAAAGAATAGAAAATGGGCTGAGCTTCAGGTGCTGGAGACGCTGGTTAGTGGAATAGAGACAGCACTTAAAAACAGTAATCTTGCTGTGCCGCTGTTACAGAATGTGTTCCCGCTTGAGAAGATTCCAAAGCTTTCTGAGATATCACTTGATAAGGAACTATCTGAGGAAGAATACAAAAAGGAGCTCAAAAATCTGCAGTCTAAGCTTAGCGAGCTGCATAACAAGCTATACAGGCGAAAGATTCCTGTTGTCATAGCATATGAGGGCTGGGATGCAGCAGGAAAGGGTGGAAATATAAAGAGAATCACAGGGGCGCTGGATCCGAGAGGCTTTGAGGTGCATCCGATTGCAAGTCCGCTGCCAAACGAGAAAGCCAGACACTATCTGTGGAGATTTTGGAATCGTCTTCCTAAGACCGGGCATATAGCTATTTTTGACAGGACATGGTATGGCAGGGTTATGGTAGAAAGACTAGAGGGCTTTTGCAGCGAGAATGAATGGCAGCGTGCATACAATGAGATTAATGAATTTGAAAAGGAGCTGTCAGACTGGGGTGCTGTCATCATAAAGTTCTGGGTGCAGATTGATAAGGATACACAGCTGGCTCGATTTGAGGAACGCCAGAATACTCCGGAAAAGCAATGGAAGATTACCGATGAGGACTGGAGAAACAGAGAAAAATGGGATCTGTATGAGATTGCCGTAAATGAGATGCTAAAGAAAACCAATACCACTTACGCACCATGGCATGTGCTTGAGTCAAACGACAAGAAATATGCGAGAATCAAGGCTCTTAAGATTGTGATTGATGCGATTGAAGCTGCTTTGGATAAATAAAACAAATAAAAAGTAAAAACAGATGTATATAAACAGAGATATGTAAAAAAAGAAGCCGGATTTATTCCGGCTTCTTTTAAAGTGTTGGTAAATTAATTTGGGTACAAAAAATGCGCCTCCAGGGGCTCGAACCCTGCACACCCTGATTAAGAGTCAGGTGCTCTACCAAATGAGCTAGAAGCGCAAACATCTGTGTGAATATCTGTGTCACACGGACAAATGATATTATACACAGGGTTTTACAAAAATGCAAGTACTTTTTTAAAAAAATTTAAAAAATTATAAAAAAGACTTTAAAACACTAAGTACTCCGTTTTCCCAGTAAGGCGCACAGGTGTGTTTTGCGGCTGCGATAACTTCCTGGCGGGCATTTGACACGGCGTAGCTTATACCGGCATTTTGAAGCATCTCAATATCATTTAGATTGTCACCGAAACAGCATACTTCGTCCGGAAGCAGGTCGAATCTGTCTATTAGGTATGAGAGTGCAGTCCATTTGCTGACACCCTTTGCGTTGCAGTCTACCCATTCCTTGCCGGCGGCTGCCAGGTGAGCTTTTTTATTCCATGCCGGAATGAAAACCGGTGTACACAGCTCTTCGCATTTGTCAGGATGAAAGATAGTGAATTTGATGATGTCATTTCTGTCAAGCCTTGTGATGTCATCAACCTCACGCATCTCAAAGCCGTATGAATCACGAAGCAGGTGAAAGACTGGGCTGCCACCATCCTCTGCAAAGCAGAAATCAGGAGTAGCAGCAAAGTAATCGCATGCAGGCAGCTCATCGCGGACCATCCGGCACATGCCCTTCCATATATCCTCGTCCATAGGATAGGTTTTTAGGATTTCCTTTGGAGTGCGCACGACTGTTCCTCCGTCTGTTATATACAAAAGCTTGTGCTTTATAGGAGCAAACAGCTTAAATTCGCTTGAAAACTGTCTGCCGGAACAGACTACAAATATTATTCCTTTGTCTATGAGCCTGTCGATGACAGACATGTACTCAGGATCTATGAGCAGTGAGCCGTCCTTTACAAGTGTTCCGTCTATATCTGTTGCTATTAGTTTTATCATTATTTATCTCCCCGGGCGTATATCTTTTGAATATTCAACTATATCATTATAAGAAATTATAATCTCATATGCAAGGGACTTATAGTGTATTTATTACTGTTTGTGAAAGAAAAAACAGAACAAAAAAACAGAATATATTGAAAGTTTCCTGCTCATATTGTATAGTAGTAATACTGGCTTCATCTTCAATGCGTTGAAGCAATGAAAACTAAGGGGACGATATTTACTATGATAGTAGCACTTATTGAAAAAGTTTATTCTTTCTTGTGGGGAGATCTGATACACATTCCACTGCCCGGCGGTGGGAGCGTTGGAATCTCACTGCTCATAATTCTTTTGATTCCGACAGGAATTTATTTCACTGTAAGGACAAGACTTTTACCAATCAGAATGTTTCCGGACATGATAAAGGCGCTGACAGGTAAAAAGGAAAATAAGGACAGCCTGTCCACGTTCCAGACACTCATTGTCTCTACGGCGACGAGAGTGGGCATGGGTAATCTGGTTGGTGTTGTGGCTGCCATATCAGTGGGAGGCGCAGGTGCGGTTTTCTGGATGTGGATAACAGCCATTATAGGTTCATCCACGGCTTTTGTGGAGGCTACACTGGCACAGCTTCACAAGGAGCCGGATCCATTGTACTCAGGCTATCGTGGAGGTCCGGCGTATTACATACACCATTACTTTGAGGATAAATCAGGCAAAAAGAAAAAACATGTTATTATAGCTGTTTTGTTTGCTATATCCGGACTAATCTGCTGGTGTGGCATAAGTCAGGTTATAAGCAATTCAGTTACATCGTCATTTGAAAATGCATTTGGCATACAACCTATTTACACTACCGTAATTTTAGTTGCAGTGGCCGCTATCATTGTGCTTAGGAAAAATGCTACGGTAAAGGTGCTTGACATAGTTGTTCCTATCATGGCGGTGTGCTATTTTGCCATAACCATTTTTATCATAATTAAAAATATAGGCATGATGCCATCGGTTTTTTCAAGGATATTTGAGGAAGCCTTCGGTATCAGGCAGGTGGCTGCGGGAGGCTTTGGAGCGGTGCTCATGAATGGTGTAAAGAGAGGTCTTTTTTCAAATGAGGCAGGCTCAGGCTCAGCTCCATGCGCTGCAGCGGCGGCAGAGTGCGATACTCCTGTAAAGGCAGGACTGACGCAGGCGCTTGGTGTATTTATAGATACGATAGTGATTTGCAGCTGTACGGCAATGATCATGCTCACTGCACCGGAGAATATAGTGGCAGGGAAAGAGGGCATGGATTTATTACAGTCAGCTATGAGGTATCATCTTGGAGATTTTGGAGTTATTTTTATAGCAGTCACATTGTTTTTATTCAGCTTTTCCACCTTCCTTGGTATACTTTTTTATGCAAGGAGTAATGTTGCGTACCTGTTTGGGGATAACTGGATTTCACAGACCATGTATAAGGTGTTGGCTCTTGTTATGCTGTTTGTAGGCGGTATCGCGGCATACACATTTGTCTGGGATCTCGGAGATGTAGGAATCGGCCTTATGACTATATTCAATACAGGTATTCTCTATCTGATGGGTGGACAGGCAATAAAGGAGCTGCGAGTCTTTGAGGAGAGTAATAAAGCACAAAGCAATAGTCAATGCTCACAGCAGGGTGATAACGTAACGCAATAACAATAGGAGATATATAAATATGAAAAGAGAATCATTTAAATCACGTCTGGGATTTATACTGGTAAGTGCAGGATGCGCTATAGGCATAGGCAATGTATGGCGTTTTCCGTATGTGACAGGTCAAAACGGTGGCGGTATTTTTGTACTGTTTTACCTTATATTTCTGGTATGCATGGGACTTCCGGTGCTTACGATGGAGCTTGCTGTAGGCCGAGCCAGCAGAAAAAGTGCTGTGATGAGCTACAAGGCTCTTGAGAAAGAGGGCAGTAAATGGCATATTCACGGATGGATAGCCATGCTTGGCTGCTACATGCTCATGATGTATTACACAACAGTCTCAGGCTGGATGGTTGCGTATTTCTTTAAATTCCTAAAGGGAGATTTTACATCAGGCATGAATACTGATGACACGGCAGCTGCATTTGGAAACATGCTTGCAGACCCCAAGCAGATGGCTTTCTGGATGATAGTTACGGTTGTGCTTGGCTTTTTGGTGTGCAGCCGTGGTCTGCAGAATGGGCTTGAGAAAATCAGTAAATTTATGATGAGTGCTCTGCTCTTGCTTATCATTGTCCTTGCGGTGCACAGTATCACACTTTCAGGGGCTTTGGAAGGAGTGAAATTCTATCTTGTTCCAAATCTGGATGCGGTCTCTGAAATTGGAATAAAGAATGTAATAACAGCAGCCATGAATCAGGCGTTTTTTACGCTGAGTCTGGGTGTGGCCGCAATGGAGATATTCGGCAGCTATATGGGAAAGGACTGCACTCTTGCAGGTGAGGGTGCCAAAATATGTGCTCTTGATACATTTGTGGCTATAATGTCAGGCCTTATCATTTTCCCGGCTTGCTTCAGCTATGGGGTGGAGGTAGACGCAGGACCAAGCCTTATCTTTATCACTTTGCCAAATGTGTTTGTAAATATGCAGGGAGGCCGCATATGGGGCTGTCTTTTCTTCTTGTTTATGACCTTTGCCAGCTTTTCAACCGTTATTGCGGTATTTGAGAATATCATGTCGTTTGCCATTGATATGTTTGGCTGGTCCAGAAACAAGGCTGCGCTAATAAATGGTGTGATAATACTTATTGCAAGTATGCCGTGTGTACTTGGATACAATGTGTGGAGTAATCTGCACCTCATAGGAGGCAGGGATGTGCTTGACAGCGAGGACTTTATGGTAAGCAATCTGCTTCTCCCGATTGGCTCACTGGTTTATCTGCTTTTTTGTGTGACAAAGTGGGGCTGGGGCTTTGATAAGTATATAGATGAGGCAAATACAGGAGCGGGACTTAAGATTTCAAGGAAGCTTAAGCCGTATTTTCAGTTCATACTGCCGCTTTTGATTTTGTTTATTTTTATACAGGGATTGATATAGTTACGTATTTTTGAAAATCAGACAGGAGAGTGTAAGATATGTTAGATCAGAATACCTTTATAGAGACAGTGCAGAGCGTGGCCGAGATTATCAGGACATCAGCGGAGCCGATAGGCAGAGATGAAATCATGTCTTATTTTAAGGATATGGAGCTTAATAAGGCGCAGGAGGATATGGTATTTGAATTTCTCATCACACCACATGAGCAGGAGAATGAGAGTGCAGGTGATTATGAGGATGAATCACATGAGGACGAATTACATGGGGATGAATCGTCTGAAAATGCTGCATTGAACAATGTAATTTACTCAGAAGGAGATTCGATGGATGCCATAGCAGGTGGAAAGAATAATAAGGCTGAGCAGGATAATGAAGCTGAGCCTGATATAGATGAGGACAGCCTCATACCGGATTCACCTATGTTTAGGATGTATCTTGAGGAGCTTGAAGAGATACCTGATTACACAAAGGCCGAGCAGGACGATATGTACAAAAAGCTGCTTGCAGGTGATGAGAGTGTGATACACACTATATCAAATTTCTGGCTCAAAAGTGTGCTTGCCATGGCAAAGAAGCTTGCCGTTACATCAGAGGGCTTTGAGGACGTAGTACAGGAGGGAAACATGGGACTTTTCATGTGCCTTACTGAGCTCTGCGGCTGCGGGGATGAGATAGATGTGGAAAAAGAGCTTTTGGATGCCATAGAGGAGTCTATGAAAGAGTGTATCAGGGCGCAGACCGGTGAGGATGAGAGCGAGAATACTGTGGTAGGAAAGGTTTCATTAGTAAACCGTGCAGTGGAGAAACTAAAATCCGATAAGGGTTTCGAGCCGAGCCTTAGTGAGCTTTCAGGCTACACCGGCGTGGATGAGGAGGAGCTTGAAAAGCTTCTGGAGCTTATCAAAAAGGCTGATGTGGAGAAAAATAAACAGGACAGTAAATAATCTGTGGCATTTGTAGATTTGTGTCATATATTAAACCATACCTGAATATATGAAAGGATGGAAAATATATGGCACGATTTACTAATCAGGCACAGCTTCGTTATGGCAACAATGTAGCCAATTCAAATATAGCAGTCGGAGAAATACTGGAGGTTCTTTCTGCTACGAAAACAGCAGTCAAAAACACCTACAATCAAAACGATACAATAACCTATGTGGTGAGTATCGTAAACTCCGGAAATACCGCGATAAACGGTCTGACACTTTCTGACAATCTAGGTGCTTATACCTTTAACACCAACACTCTTGTACCATTAACCTATGTGAATAACACCGCAAAATACTATACAAACGGCACACTCCAGGCAGCGCCTGCAGTAACCCAGGGACCGCCTCTTAGCATAACAGGCATAAATGTCCCTGCAGGTGGCAATGCAACTGTCATCTATGAGGCAGCGTTAAATGAGTATGCGCCTCTTGGCATAGAGGCTGCTGTTACAAACACTGCTACAGTTAGCGGTACCGGAATCACTCCGGTCACAGCAGCAGAGACAGTAAATGCCGAGGCTGCACCAAATCTTGCAATTACTAAGTCAGTAAGCCCTGTTCCTGTGACGGAAAACGGTACACTGACCTATACCTTCAGGATTCAAAACTACGGAAGCGTTGCGGCAACCAATACCACAGGCGTGGTTATAACAGACACATTTGCTCCGGTTTTGAACAATCTTACAGCCGCATTAAACGGCACAGCCTGGACTGCAGCTACAGATTATACCTACAATGAGGCGACAGGCACATTTTCGAGCACGGCAGGTGCAATCACTGTTCCGGCGGCAACCTATACACAGGATAGCACAACCGGAGCGTGGGTTGTCACACCGGGTGAGAGCACACTTGTCATCACAGGAACCGTGTAGTGGCAGAGGTGATTAATAAGGTTTAAGAATTGTTTAATTTAGTGGTATAGAAGTTGAAAAATATATGCAAACTATGTAAAATAAATATAGCTATTTATGAATAAGATGATGAAGATGATCATCGGCAGTTTAAAATGATTAACCGGGGGATAAGACAAATGAATAATGCACAGTTAGTGATAGACGAAGTAAAAAAGGCAGTAAAGGGCAAGGATGATTGTATCATCAAGGCATTTGCTGCCTTTTTGGCAGGTGGACATATACTGCTTGAGGATGTGCCGGGAGTGGGAAAGACTACGCTTGCAGTAGCTTTTTCAAGGGCGATGGCGCTTGTGAATCACAGGGTACAGTTCACTCCGGATGTGCTGCCTGCTGATATACTTGGCTTTTCGATGTATCAGAAGCAGACCGGAGAGTTTGTGTACCACGAGGGTGCCGTGATGTGTAATCTATTTCTGGCAGATGAGATTAACAGAACAAGTCCCAAAACACAGTCTGCACTCTTGGAGGTTATGGAGGAAGGAAATGTCACTGTGGATGGAATAAGCAGGAAGGTCCCGGAGCCGTTTATAGTAATGGCCACTCAAAATCCAAAGGGCAGCGCTGGTACACAGCTGTTGCCGGAGTCACAGCTTGACAGGTTTATGATATGTATGAGCATGGGATATCCTTCACATGATGCAGAGGTGGATATCGCAAAGGGCAAAAGTGTGAAGGCTGATGAGTATACGATAAAGCCTGTTATGAATGCACAGGGACTTGTTGAGATGCAGGGAGAGGTTGAGCAGGTGTTTATACATGACAGTATTTACTCGTACATTGTGGATCTGGTTGATGCGACAAGGACAAGTCCGTATATTGAGCTTGGAGTGAGTCCGAGAGGTACGATTGCGTGTGTGAGGATGGCAAAGGCATATGCGTATCTGAGTGGGCGAAGCTATGTCATACCATCTGATGTGGTTTCTGTATTTGCGGATGTGACAAAGCACAGAATCGTGCTAAATACCAAGGCGAGAGTATCACATGTATCAGAGCTTTCAGTGATAGATGAGATACTAAAGGCTGTTAAACAGCCGACAACTTATGTGAAAAAGGCAGGTAATCGTGATTAGTTTTTTGATAGGAATAATTACTGCATCAATAGTTTTTTATATGTCGATGATATACGGTAATGCTGCGCTGGCACTGCTTGGCTGCTTTATATGTGTGTTTATGGTGCTGACATTTATAGCATTGCTTGTAAAGGCGCATCGGGCAGTGGCAGCTATAAACATTCCGATAGCTATCGCCACACAGGGCGAGAGTATCAGGGTGAGTCTTTCCTGCCGGCTGAAGGAGGCAGGCTTCGATGGTGTAAAATACCGTGTAACGGTGAAAAATAATTTATCCGGCGAAAAAAGTACAAAATGGCTGTCAGGAGGCAGTGATTTTTTGTACAGCGTAAACCTATGCGGCAATTATGAATTTGAGCTTGTAAGGATAAAGCTATATGATTTTTCAAGGCTTTTTTATGTCACGAAAAGAGTTAAAAAATATGCAAATGTTGAGGTGATGCCGCAGATTGATGAGATTCCTGTGAGGATAACGGACAGAGTAAGAAATTTCTTTGGGGATTCTGATATATATGATGATTTAAGACCGGGATATGATCCGTCGGAGCTGTTTGATGTCAGAGAGTTTCAAAACGGTGACAGGCTGCAGAGTGTGCACTGGAAGCTTTCTGCAAGGACTGATGAGCTGATGGTAAAGGAGAACAGCCTGCCAAAGGCATGTGCGGTGGCCATAGTAGCAGATTTAAGGGGAATAAAGAAAGGCAGACAGGCGGATGCTTTTATGAAGCTTCTTGTCTCACTTTCCTTTTCGCTTATGGATCAAAAATGCTCTCATTATGTGGCGTGGTATGATACCGCCATAAACGATATTGTGAGAGCCAGAGTGGATGACGAGGAGGGCTTTTACATATTTTTGAACAGTTTTCTTAAAATAAAGCCGGATACAAAGAATGATGCGCTTTTTTTGTATGGGGAAAAGTACCGGGCAGAAAAGCTTGTGTGTCTGCTTAGCGTGGATGGAAGACTTCAGATAAAAAGGGGAGAGGAGATAGTTGGCAGAGCGGATGAAAAAAACGAGATTGTCATTTAGGAAAAGCAGATGGCAGAAATCTGACACAAATGAGATAAAGCCTGATTATAATAATGCATTTACAGTGCTTGGTGTCCTGCTTACTGAACTTGCCAATGCAGCTGCAGCAGTACTTCTTACGGTGTGTGCAGTGTCTGTTGTGAATACGACCGTTTCACATGTGAGATGCCCATATTATGTGTACGTGTGGCTGTTTATTTTTTCGGTGATAAGCGGCTTTATAAACAGGCTTACATTGCTTGACACAAGAAAATGGGTGCGCCATGCGATAAATACGGGTCTGCTGCTTGTATTTTTGCTTGGAGTGTTTATTGCAAACTGGCAGGCAGCAGAGCATATAAAAGACGGCTTTTTGTATGTAAAGGGCAGGTATCTTGAGCTGATAAATGTGTACTATGGCACTTCATTTGTCTGTCCAAAGGGAGATAAAGCCTTTGCGGGGGCATTTGTTGGCTTTATATCGTTTATAGTTATGCTTTTGCTGGTGACACTGGCGGTTCAAATTAAAAGAAGACGCATTCTCACATTATTTCCAACGCTTATGCTTGTGGTACAGCTGTGCATAGGCAAAAGCCCAAGTGTCAGCGAGGTCGTTATGCTCACACTGTGTACACTCTGGTGTCTTATCGCAGATGGCAACGCACGCACAGTGGCAGGATATGATGTAAATGGCAGTGCACAGGGCAATGAGGCTTTAAGGATAGCGGCGGCGTTTTTATACATGGCGGCGGTGTCTGCAGTACTTTTCATATGTGTATTTTCATTTAAACCTCTTGCTGATACACTTGCCGATAAAAAGCCACAGATGCTTGCCTTTCAAAAGGATTTGGAGGGCAGCGTAAAATCATTCTTCAGCGTGGGGATTGATTTACAGGATGGCACGGTTAGTAATCACTATCCAAGCTACAGTGAAAAAACAGTGATGACGGTAGAAGCAAAGGCAGGAGTACCTTCTAATATTTATCTGAGAAGCTTCTACGGTGATACCTATGAGAATGGCAGATGGATTAAAAAGTCTGATTTTTCCGGGATGGAAAAAGAGTATCATGATGCTTCAAGGATGACAGCCTGGCAGACTACAATCGGATTAGCCACGCTGCTTGATGGTTATTATGATGATGAGACCAATCCGGCTACCGAAAAGTATACAATCACGATGGAAAAGCTTTCCACCAAATACACCTATTTGCCGTACTGTATCGACCCATACAGTATAGATGCCAAGGGTGATATAGATTTTGACGAAGACTTTTTTATCACAAAGGATAAAGGAACAAAGACTATCGAGGTGTCGGCGTGTCCCGGATTTTTCGATGGTAGTCTGGAAATGTCTATCCTTGAGCCGGAGCAGCCTCTTGAGGTCAACAATGATTTCTATGTGGCATACAATGATTATGTAATGGAAAACTATACTGAAAAGCAGGGCGGTGACGGAATTGTTGCAAAAGATGCGAAGCTGCTTCTTAGGACAGGACAGCTCACAAGCAATATGATGTACACAGGCTATATAAGAGAAAATGATGCTAACAGGATTGCGGCAGCACAGCTGGTGCAGCAGTTTCTGACATCGAAGGCTTTTAAGTACAGCAAAAATCCTCCTTCAACAGGCGGTAAGGATGTAGTTGAAAATTTTCTCTCAAATAGCAGACAGGGCTTTTGTGTGCATTTTGCATCGGCTGGCACGATGATACTCAGACAGATGGGCGTTCCATGCCGTTATGTAAGCGGATATTGTGCAAAGGAGGACAGTTTCAAATCCGGTGAAAATGATGAGGATATATGTGAGGTGAAGGATTCGCAGTCGCATGCCTGGGTTGAAATATATCTGGATGATTTCGGATGGATTCCGGTGGAGATGACACCGGGATATTTTGAGTATGTGACAGGTGAGAATCCGTTTGACTATATTGGTGTCAAAGGAAAGGAAACGAATGCCGGTGATGCTTTGGATGATACTGAGAATATGAATGATGCTGCGGCAAATGAAGATAATGCATATGAAGATGCAGCAGATCAAGATGCAGAAAATGAAAATACAGATGTAAAAAATGATGGCACAGCAAACGATACTACAGCAAACACTGCCTCAAACCAATATGAGTCAGGTGATGGAAGTGAGAATGCTTATGGTTCACAGTCAGGTGCGGATAAACGTACAGCTGCTCAGAACTCAAAAACGAGACTTCATATACCACCGGTGATTTTAAAAACCTCACTCTGTGTGATTTTTCTGACTGCACTTACAGCCATCATAGTTTATATCAAAAGGCGAAGAAATATTTTGTGGGAAGCAAGACTTGCAAAAAGGGTAAAAAAAGGCCGTTACAGCAGGGCAGCAATAATGATAAACAACCGCATCTACAAAGGACTGGGACATCCTTCAAAAAACAGGACAGATGAGCTTTATCTGGCTAACCTTAAGGAAAAATACTGCGGACCGGATTATTGCGGAATCCACTGGGACGAGTACATGCGCATCATACAAAAGGCTGTGTATTCATCAGAGGGCATCACAGGTGAAGAATGCTTTATGGTGATGGAAACATGGAGGCGTCTGGAGAAAAAAGACATTAGACATAATTCACAAAAAAACATGTATAAAAACAGCATGATTAACAAAAAATAAATTCGTAAGGAAAATTGTGTTGAAATAATAAGGCTTCTGTGATATAAACTTAAGCAGACGTGTTACTTTTAGGGAGGCATTTGTCGTACATAACTTTTAACAGGGTTAGTGTATGATAAGTGCCTCCTTTTTGTCGCTGGAGCAAAAAAGAATGATAGGTGCAAATCGGTACATACCCTGCATTTATAGGAGGAAAAGCTCATGAAAGACAAAATTTTTGGTGTCCTGCAGAGGGTAGGACGAAGCTTCATGCTTCCAATCGCAATCCTTCCGGTAGCAGGCTTGCTTTTAGGACTCGGAAGCTCATTCACCAACACCACAACAATTGAGACCTATGGTTTACAGTGGCTGCTCGGAGATAAGACTATACTCCATGCACTTCTTGTAATCATGAATGCGGTCGGAAGTGCCATATTCGATAACCTTCCGCTCATTTTTGCGGTCGGAGTAGCAATCGGAATGGCAAAGAAGGAAAAAGAGGTATCAGCACTTTCAGCAGTCATAGCATACTTTGTTATGAATGTATCAATCAATGCGATGCTCAAGATTTTCGGAAAAATCCTTGCAGACGGAAGCATTGCAAAGGATGTGCTTGATGGAACCATCACATCAGTATGCGGTATCCAGTCGCTGCAGATGGGCGTGTTTGGCGGAATTATCGTAGGACTTGGAGTGGCAGCACTGCACAATCGTTTCTACAAGATTGAGCTGCCGAATGCATTGTCATTTTTCGGTGGAACAAGATTTGTGCCTATCATATCAACAGTGGTATATCTTTTTGTAGGAATCTTAATGTATTTTATCTGGCCGACAGTGCAGAACGGAATCTATGCACTCGGCGGAGTGGTGACAGGAACAGGATATTTCGGAACACTTCTCTTTGGTATCATAAAGAGAGCACTTATTCCATTCGGACTGCACCATGTATTTTACATGCCGTTCTGGCAGACAGCAGTCGGTGGAACGATGGAGGTTGCAGGACATATGGTTGAGGGTGGACAGAACATCTTCTTCGCACAGCTTGCTGACTCTGCAAACATCGCACATTTCAGTGCCGATGCCACAAGATATTTCTCGGGAGAGTTCATTTTCATGATTTTCGGTCTTCCGGGAGCAGCACTTGCAATGTATAAATGTGCAAAGCCGGAAAAGAAAAAACAGGCAGGAAGCCTTTTACTTTCTGCAACACTTGCATGTATGTTTACAGGAATCACAGAGCCTCTTGAGTTCTCATTCCTTTTCGTAGCACCGGCTCTCTTTGCAGTACAGGTAGTGCTCGCAGGAAGCGCATACATGATAGCACATATTTTAAACATCGCTGTAGGACTTACTTTCTCAGGAGGATTACTTGATTTCTTCCTGTTTGGTATATTGCAGGGAAATGAAAAGACAAGCTGGATGCTCGTGATTCCGGTGGGAATAGTATATTTCTTACTGTATTACTTTATTTTCAGCTTTCTTATAAAGAAGTTTGATTTCAAGACTCCGGGCCGTGAGGATGACGACACAGAGACAAAGCTATACACCAAGGCAGATGTAAATGAAAGAAAAGCTGCCAAGGACGTAAAGAACTCTGACGAAAAAGCAGGGACTGTAGCAGATGAGCTCTCACAGACCATATCACGAGGTCTCGGCGGCAAAGCCAATATCTCAGATGTGGACTGCTGTGCAACAAGGCTTCGTATCACAGTAATTGACCCAGAAAAGGTAAACGATGCGCTTCTTAAATCAACAGGAGCATCAGGAGTCGTGCACAAGGGACAGGGCGTACAGATTATCTATGGACCAAGAGTAACAGTGATTAAATCAGATTTAGAGGATTATCTTGCGAGCGTGACAGAGGAGCATTTCGAGGATGATGCAGCAGAAAATAATACAGCAGACGCGTCAAAGACAAAAGATTCAAACACCTCTTCTGATAAAGCACAGGATTCGGATGTTGAATCAGAGCCGACAAGTACAGTTATCATCTCAAGCCCTATGACAGGAATAGCAGCAGACCTCTCAACAGCGCCGGACGATGCCTTCGCCGGCAAAATGATGGGTGACGGAGCAGTAGTCACACCTGAGGAGGGGGTAGTTGTAGCACCTGAGGATGGAACTGTTTTATTCGTTTTTGATACAAAGCATGCTTTGGGATTTACAACCGACTCAGGAATTGGTATGATAATCCATGTAGGAATTGATACAGTAAAGCTCGAGGGTAAAGGCTTTGACGTACAGGTTGAGGCAGGATGCCATGTTAATAAGGGCGATGTGCTCATGAAGCTTGATCTTGACTACTTAAAGGCGAACGCACCATCAGTTACTACTCCTGTCATCTGCACAGAGCTAAAAGATAATCAGAAAATCCGTCTCATCACAGACGGACCGATTAAGGCGGGAGAGCCTCTCTACGCAGTTGACACCTACGAGAAGTAATTCACACTTCATGATAATTGAATTGTCCGGTTATGTTAATAATAAATAGTTCGTATAAATTATCAGGAGTACATTAATAAATGTCAGAGGAATGATATGTACAGAATCACAAAGGTCTTAAATCACAATACAGTGCTTGCGGTAAAGGACAAGAGCGCAAGAGAATATCTTATAGTCGGAAAGGGTGTGGGTTTTGGAAAGAAAATTACACAGTCTGTCGAGCCAACGGAAGAGGATTCACTGTATGAGCTGACCCAGACAAGGGACAGAGGTCCGGCAAAGGACATAGTAAAATCCATCGAGCCGGAGTATCTTGAGATTGCAAACACACTGCTCGATAATGCAGAGCATGAGTTTGGTCATATAGACAGAAGCATATTGTTTCCTATGGCAGATCATATAGCATTTGCTGTAAAGCGTATGGAAAACAAAGAACAGATCAGCAATCCTTTAAACGATGACATCCGTGTGATGTTTTATAGGGAGTACAAGATAGCTGAGAATATACGCCATATACTAAAGGATAAAAAACAAATTGATATAATTGATGATGAGATTGGCTACATTACTCTTCATATTCATACATCCTTAAACAATTCAAAGGTATCGGATGCCATGGAGATGGCGGCAGCAGTTCGAAAATGCGCTACATTTATAGAGGAAAAGATTGGAAAGCACATAGATGTCACTACTATGGCCTACAACCGCCTCATGAACCATATCCGCCACATGGTATCAAGAGCCACGACCGGAGAAAAATTAAAGGTTGATCTCAATCAGTTTATCGAGAAAAATTACCCGGAGTCATTCGCACTGGCAGGTGAGATATGTAAGGAGCTTGGAAAGGACTTAAATCATGAGTTTTTGGACAATGAGACAGGCTACCTTGCCATACATATCGAGCAGATTAAGTGTGATGAGATGGTAAGTGAATAATAAAATGTGAAAACCTTCCTGCACATTAGGTTATGTACAAATCTCTTGCAATGTGGTACACTACATAGTTGTATCAACAAACATCCGATACACAAAATACATATGAAATCAATTTAAAGGAGATATATATACCATGAAACTCGGCATCGTCGGACTTCCGAACGTCGGAAAGTCTACATTATTCAACTCACTCACAAAGGCAGGAGCGCTTTCAGCAAACTATCCTTTTGCTACAATCGACCCAAACGTAGGTATTGTTTCAGTGCCTGACGAGAGAATCGTAAAGCTCGGAGAGCTCTATCACACAAAGAAGGTTACACCTGCAACAATCGAATTTGTTGATATCGCAGGTCTTGTGAAGGGAGCCAGTAAGGGTGAGGGACTTGGAAACCAGTTCCTTGCAAATATCCGTGAGGTAGATGCAATCGTACACGTAGTGCGCTGCTTTGAGGATACAAACATTATCCATGTAGATGGCTCTGTAGATCCTGCAAGAGATATCGAGACAATCAATCTTGAGCTTATTTTCTCGGATGTTGAGATTCTTGACAGGCGAATTGCAAAGATTGCAAAGCAGGCAAGAATGGACAAGACACTTGCAAAGGAGCTTGAGCTTGTTGAGGCAGTAAAGGCTCATCTTGAGGACGGAAAGATGGCCAGAACCTTTGAAGTGCCTGATGATGAGGATGCACAGCTTTGGTTCAAGGGATATAATCTCCTTACAGCAAAGCCTACCATCTACGCAGCAAACGTATCAGAGGACGACCTCGCAGATGACGGCGCAAGCAATCCGCATGTTGCAAAGGTAAGAGAAATGGCAAAGGAAGAGGGCGCAGAGGTATTTGTTATCTGTGCACAGATTGAGCAGGAGCTTGCAGATCTCGATGAGGACGAAAAGAAGGAGTACCTTGAGGATTTAGGTGTTGAGTCAAGCGGTCTCGATAAGCTTGTAGCAGCCAGTTATTCACTTCTCGGACTTATTTCCTTCCTCACAGCAGGAGAGGATGAGTGCCGTGCATGGACTATAAAGAAAGGTACAAAGGCACCACAGGCAGCCGGCAAGATACATACTGATTTCGAGCGTGGCTTCATCAAGGCGGAGGTAGTCAACTATCAGGATCTTCTCGACAATGGAAGCCTTGCAGCCGCAAGAGAAAAGGGCATTGTAGGCATGGAAGGAAAAGAGTACGTTGTTAAGGACGGAGATGTAATTCTTTTCAGATTTAATGTATAATTTTATGAATAAAACGCTTTTATAAGCACAAAATCAAAAAGATACGCATAAGATAGACCAAGGGAGGTCTGTTTTATGCGTTTTCTGGATTTATGCGAAAAAGAGGTTGTGAGTGTGGAAGAGGGCAGATATATCGGGCATGTGCGTGACCTTGAGTTTGACCCGGTCTGTGGCAAAATCTGTGCGATTATCGTGCCGGGACCGGGAAAATATATGGGAATATTTTGCAGGGATTACGAATATTGTATTCCATGGGTTAAGATTGTGAAAATTGGACCCGACATAATATTGGTGAATATATGTGAGTCTGATATGCGGCGTAAGCTGTTATGATAGTATAAAAGGAAACTATTCAGTGACATTGAAAAAAAGTGCTAAAAAAGTCAAAATCAGTACAAAACATATTGACAATGAAAATTAGTATAGATATACTAAAATATGTATAGGTCTTTTTAAATACAGATGATGATTTGAAGTATTATAATGAGAAACATAGATATTTTGCTTCTTCATATTATATGATATCTACGGAGGGTACAGCATGAAGTGTCCATTTTGCAGTAGTGACAACACAAGGGTAATAGACTCAAGACCGGCTGATGACAACAGCTCTATCAGGCGCAGAAGGCTGTGCGATGATTGCGGCAAGCGTTTCACTACATATGAGAAGGTGGAGACAATCCCACTCATCGTTATAAAAAAGGATAACAACAGAGAGCAGTATGACCGCTCCAAGATTGAAAAGGGCGTGCTTCTTGCATGTCACAAGAGACCGATTTCAGCAGATACAATCTCAAAGCTTGTAGATGAGGTCGAGATAGAAATCTTTGCCAGAGAGGAAAAGGAAATCTCTACATCACTCATCGGAGAGCTGATTATGGACAAATTAAAGGAGCTTGATGCGGTAGCATATGTGAGGTTTGCATCAGTTTACAGAGAGTTTAAGGATGTCAATACATTTATGACAGAGCTTAAAAAGATGCTTGACACCAAATAGTGTTTAGGTAGCAGGCAGCCTTGAATGAACAGATTAACAGGGAGACAGAGAATTTTATACTATGAGTTTTTTATACCCGGGAGAGTACATTGACTCGACATACAGCATAGATTTTGATAAATTATATAAGGAGGGCTACAGGGGCATTATTTTTGATATCGACAACACCCTTGTGACTCATGGTTCGCCTGCTGATGAGCGGGCGATTGCTTTGTTTAAGCACCTTAAGGAGCTTGGTTTTTCGTGCCTTGTGCTCTCAAACAACAAGGAGCCGCGTGTGAAGAGCTTTGCTAAGCAGGTTGGGATAAAGTATATCTACAAGGCAGGAAAGCCCAAGCCATCAGGCTATCGTACAGCAATGGAGAGGCTTGGCACAGATACGAAAAACACTCTTTTTGTGGGAGATCAGATATTTACAGATATCATCGGAGCTAATCTTACGGGCATCAGATCAATACTTGTAGCACCTATTGACCCGCATGAGGAGATACAGATTGTGCTTAAGCGCTTTATTGAAAAGCCTGTAATTGCATGCTACAAGAGGCATTTAAAGAAAGTAAATAAATAATTTTTAATTAATAATTTAAAATTTGGAGGCATATATATTATGAAGATTGCAATCGGAAACGATCACGCAGCAGTTGAGCTTAAAAAGACAATAATGGAGTATGTTGAGAGCATGGGTCACGAGGTGACCAACTTCGGCACAGATTCAAGTGAGAGCTGCAATTACCCGGAGTATGGTGAGAAGGTGGCTAATGCAGTGGCATCAGGCGAGTTTGACTGCGGAATACTGATATGCGGTACCGGTGTAGGTATCTCAATAGCAGCAAATAAGGTCAACGGAATCCGTGCGGCAGTTTGCTCAGACACAGCCACAGCACGCCTTGTAAAACAGCACAACAATGCCAATATCATAGCTTTTGGTGAGAGGATTGTAGGTGTTGAGCTTGCAAAGGATATCGTAAAGGCTTATCTGACAGCCGAGTTTGAGGGCGGCAGACACGCAAAGAGAATAGCTATGATATCGGATATCGAGGCTAGAAACTAATATAAAACCAATACAAATTCATGCAATAGAAAATAAATACTTGAAATGTATTGCTTTTTATTGTAAAATGGACGAATGAGAGAGCTTAGGCTCGCACGATTTAAGGAGGAAGTAACTAATGATTTCAGCAGGAGATTTCAGAAACGGTGTTACTATCGAGTTCGAGGGAAACATCTATCAGATTATCGAATTTCAGCATGTTAAACCAGGAAAAGGTGCAGCATTTGTACGTACAAAGTTAAAGAATATCATCAGTGGTGGTGTTGTTGAGAAGACATTCCGTCCAACAGAGAAATGCCCTACAGCACACATTGATCGTAAGGATATGCAGTATCTTTATGCAGATGATGATTTCTATCATTTCATGGATGTTGAGACATATGACCAGATTGACTTACCAAAGGATGAGGTTGGCGATGCTCTCAAGTTTGTAAAAGAGAACGAGATGTGTAAGGTTTGCTCACACAAGGGCAATGTATTTGCAGTTGAGCCACCACTTTTCGTTGAGCTTACTGTTACAGAGACAGAGCCTGGCTTCAAGGGTGATACAGCAACAGGTGCTACAAAGCCTGCTACAGTTGAGACAGGTGCTACAGTTTATGTACCACTTTTTGTTGAGACAGATGATGTTATCAAGATTGATACAAGAACTGGTGAGTACCTTTCACGTGTATAATCTGTATTTTTATGAGTCTGCACATATTCCGGTATGCCCGGAGTATGTGCAGACTTTTTTTATTTGTGTGCTGTGTGGCAGGTGAGAATCCCGACAGCAAGTGTCATAAACACATGCGACACAAGCATAGCCCACAGATATGCATCTATCCCATAGTGGGGGACGAGAAGCATAATCATCAGGATTCTTATCGCACAGGTGAGCAGATTGACGAAGAGCACCTGCTTTGCTTTACCCAGACCGTGCAGTATGCTGCAGAGCATTCCGCTTATGTGCATCAGTGGGCACAGAAAACACAGTCTTCTAAGAAAATATCCACAAAGCTTGGATGAAAAAAGAAAATCCCCTATAAAATCCGACAGCAGATAGAATATGCATGTAAAGATAAGACCAAAGCATAGTCCGAATAAGGCACAGGAGTTTATGGTTTTAGTGATTTTTGCATCCTTTCCGGCGGCATTCGCTTCAGAAACAGATGGCAGAAGCATCACGCAGGCACAGCTGCAAAGTACACCGGGAAATAAAAGCACGGGAAGGGTGAGACCGGAAATGGTTCCAAATATGTCAAGGGACAATGCCGGTGATAGTCCGTAGAGCTTAAGAGTTCTCGGGATAAGCACATTTTCGGCGGAGGATGAAAAGCTTGCCAATATGTAGTTTAGTGATAAAGGAATGAAAAGCGCAGCCATTCCATAGGCTGTTGTTTTCAGGCTCTTGACGGATATTTTAAAGTATGAGAAATCTTTTTTTATTGTGATAACGGAAAAGACGGTTGCACTCGCTTCGCCTGCCACGATGCCGTATATAGAGTATACAGGCTTAAAGCAGCTGCCACCGTCAGATAGTATTGCGTATATCAGATAGCAGGTGCCAATGCGCGCGGTCTGCTCAATTAATTGTGTGGCAGCGGGGATGGCTGCTTTTTTCAATCCATAATAGTATCCGTTTATGCAGGAATGGATAGCAGCGGGCAGAATGGAAAAGGACAGCGCCTTGACAAGCTCTGTACAGCGTGGCTCACTTAAAATACAAAGGCTTATGTAGTTGGCATTGGAATACATAATAATTGTGAGTAAAAGAGCAATGGTGGCTGACATAATTATTGCACAAATGAGTATAATCTGTCTGTTTTGAGGCTTTTCGGCAACAAGTTTTGATGTGGCAGTCTGAAAGCCGTTGCAGCAGAGTGACATGCATACGGACATGAGTGGAATCACAAGCTGATAGAGTCCAAGACCTGTTGAGCCCATGACGTTATTAAGAAATATGCGAAAGAAAAAACCCATAAACCGACTGGTTGTACCGGCAAGTGTCAGAAAAATAGTTCCGGTCACAAGTGGATTGGATAAATATTTTTTTACAATCAAAAAATCACCTGTCATATGTTGTCTTAGAAGTATATGTGCTTCCGGGGATATATATGACAGATGATTGTTTTATTGTGTGTCAAACAGCTATTATGCTCTTATATGACAGTTATCGTTATTTTAATTATGTGAGATTAACCCATAAAGTGGCGGATAGCCTTGGCTACGCCGTCATTTTCGTTTGTGTCGGTGACGTAATCAGCCTGTGCCTTAAGATCATCGGTTGCATTTCCCATGGCCACGCCGATGTGTGCGGCTTTTACGATAGCCATGTCGTTTTCGGTGTCACCGACAGCCATTGTCTCATCAGCTGATATATTCAGGATTTGAGCCAGCTTATGAAGTGCCACACCTTTGTCAACGCCTGCTTTTGTGAATTCCAGATTACCGTAGCCACCGCTTACGAGCGTGATTTCAGGGATTTTTTTCAGATGCTCAAATACTTCGTCGCGGCAGTAGTAGTTATCATCTACATCCTTTGGGAAATTGATGGTCATTTTCTGCATATGGTAATTGTTTTCGCGCATCATTTCAGTGATATCGTTCACACGTTTTCTGGTTGTCATGATGTATTCCTTTATAGAAGGAGGCATTTTGAGATCCTTTGCATCCTCGAGACACTTGTATGGAGAATAGCCACAGCCGTTTATGAAGGCATCCATATGAACGCGCTTTGTCATCAGGTAATCAATTATTGAAAACGCTGTCTCATCAGAAAGGCAGTTTTCGTAAAGACATTTTTGGGTGTCAATTTCGTAGATTGCACTTCCGTTTGCAGTGATAGCGTAGCGGATGCCGGTGTCCTTAATTGCCTCAAACGGCAGCCCTCCGAATGGACGGCCGGTGGAGATGACCACATTTATCCCGGCAGCAGTTGCCTCTTTTATAGCTTTTATATTTTCCTTGGATATCTGACTTTTGTTGTTGAAAAGTGTTCCGTCAAGATCTAAAGCAATAAGTTTCATAAGAAATCCTTTCTTTTGTTTGAAAAATATAGTGTTTTAGTATATTATGGTGAATAGACTATTGATTTTTGTGTTTTAAAATCGGTTACAATGATAATATAAATTATCACAAATTTCAAGGATGAAGAGCACATAGCTTTTGATTTGAAATACTTTACACTGTGGAGTGAATAACAGCTGAAACAGAAAAGGAAACGAAATGACAAGAGAAGAATTCAGAAAATATATCAGAGAAAACATAGTTATCCTGGATGGAGCGACCGGTACAAACCTGATGGCAGCGGGCATGCCTGTAGGTGTGTGTCCGGAGGAATGGGTGATGGAGCATCCGCAGGTGATTCTTGATTTGCAGAAAGCTTATGTCGATAACGGCACGAATATTGTTTATGCACCTACATTTACAGGAAACAGGATTAAGCTTTTAGAATATGGTTTACAGGAGAAAATTAACGAGATAAATACCACACTGGTTGGCTTGTCAAAGCAGGCTGTCGGGGATAGGGCACTTGTAGCAGCAGATATGACGATGACCGGCAGACAGCTTTTTCCACTCGGGGATCTGATGTTTGAGGAGCTTTTGGAGGTGTACAAGGAGCAGGCGAGGATTCTTGATGAGGCAGGCGCAGATGTTTTTGTGGTTGAGACAATGATGAGTCTTCAGGAGTGCAGAGTGGCAGTGCTTGCTATAAAAGAGGTAAGCGACCTGCCTATTATGGTGACACTCACCTATAACGAGGATGGCAGGACTCTTTTTGGTACACCGCCTGAGACAGCAGTTGTTGTGCTTCAGTCACTTGGAGTGGATGCTATCGGTGTGAACTGCTCGACGGGACCAGCTGAGATGATAGCGCTGGTTGAAAAAATGGCAGAGTACTCTACAGTGCCTCTTATTGCCAAGCCAAATGCAGGGCTTCCGGAGCTTGAGGATGGTAAAACAGTATACAAGATGACTCCGGATATGTTTGCCGATGCGATGAGAGGGCTTGTGAAGGCAGGTGCATCCATTGTCGGAGGCTGCTGTGGCACCACACCGGAGCATATTCGTGCTCTCACAGAGGCTGTAAAGACAATGCCTGTTCATAAGCCGCTTGAGCATCATAGAAGAGTGCTTGCGTCTGAACGAAAGAATGTAGAGATTGACTTAGATGGCAACTTTACTGTGGTCGGAGAGAGAATCAATCCTACAGGCAAGAAAAAGCTGCAGGCACAGCTTCGTGAGGGAAAGCTTGATATGGTGCGCCAGATGGCTATGGAGCAGGAGACAAATGGTGCGGGAATACTTGATATCAATATGGGCATGAATGGTATCGATGAGAAGGAGATGATGAAATCGGTTATATATGAGGTTTCATCAACCGTGGACTGCCCTCTTTGTATTGATTCAAGTTATGTGGAGGTAATAGAGGAGGCTCTTAAGATTTATCCGGGAAGAGCTCTAATCAATTCCATTTCTCTTGAGACTGAGAAGATGGAAAAACTATTGCCTCTTGCGGCAAAATACGGAGCAATGTTCATACTCTTACCACTTTCGGATGCAGGATTGCCAAAGGATGTCGAGGAAAAAAAGCATATTATAAATACTATTTATGATAAGGCACTTTCGCTTGGAATGGCACATGAGGATATCGTGGTGGATGGACTTGTCGCGACAATAGGTGCAAATCCAAAGGCCGCAATCGAGTGCTATGAGACCATTGCGTACTGTAAGGATGAGAAAAAGCTTCCTACAATATGCGGCCTTTCAAATATATCCTTCGGACTGCCTGAGCGTATGTATGTGAACACAGCGTTTCTTACAATGGCCATATGCAAGGGACTCACCATGGCTATTGCCAATCCATCACAGGAGCTTTTGATGAATGCTGCATTTGCATCGGATATGCTGCTCGACAGACCTGACAGCGATATAGCATACATCGAACGCATGAGCAGGCTTGCGGAGGAAAAGGCCCAGTATGAGACTGTTGTTGTGAAAAAGTCGGACAATGATGCGTCTGCTTCAAACGGCACATGCGCAGCGGGCAGTAAGGATGCGGTATTTCAGGCTGTCTTAAAGGGAAACAAGGGCAGTATAATTGATGAAGTAAAGAAAATGCTTTCTGATGGTGCAAAGCCTGACGAGATTATTAATAACAGCCTGATTCCGGCTATTAATGAGGTAGGAGAGCTTTTCAACCAGAAGAAATATTTCCTGCCACAGCTTATCGGCAGCGCAAATACCATGAAGCTTGCTATAGAGCATCTGGAGCCGTTACTTGAAAAGAAGGACTCAGGTGATGATATGCCGACTCTTGTCATTGCAACGGTGGAGGGCGATATTCATGATATAGGAAAGAATCTTGTCGTGCTTATGCTTAAAAATTATGGCTATAACGTGATTGATATGGGAAAGGATGTGCCTTGTGAGGATATCGTGAACAAGGCGATTGAGACGAACGCGGCTGTTATCGGACTGTCAGCTCTTATGACCACCACCATGATGCGCATGAAGGATGTAGTGGAAATATGTAAGGAAAAGGGCTGTAAGAGTAAGGTGGTAATCGGTGGAGCCTGCATTACACAGAGCTTTGCAGACGAGATAGGAGCTGACGGATATTCAAAGGATGCGGCAGAGTGCGTGAAGCTTGTGGAGAGACTTCTGAATAGTTAAAAATTTTTTTAATAAAATAAAAAAAAGTTGTTGACAATAAGGTGCTGACTGTATATAATAATCAAGTCGGTTGACGACATGGGATCTTAGCTCAGCTGGGAGAGCATCTGCCTTACAAGCAGAGGGTCACAGGTTCGAGCCCTGTAGGTCCCATCCTTTTAGAAGTATCAATCAAATATGGCGAGGTGGCTCAACTGGCTAGAGCGTCCGGTTCATACCCGGGAGGTTGAGAGTTCGAGTCTCTCCCTCGCTACTTTACTTCAACAGAAGTGACACGGGATCTTAGCTCAGCTGGGAGAGCATCTGCCTTACAAGCAGAGGGTCACAGGTTCGAGCCCTGTAGGTCCCATCCTTTTAGAAGTATCAATCAAATATGGCGAGGTGGCTCAACTGGCTAGAGCGTCCGGTTCATACCCGGGAGGTTGAGAGTTCGAGTCTCTCCCTCGCTACTTGTTAAGACTTGCAGTTGTTGCAGGTCTTTTTGTTATAAATAGTTACGAAACAGAAAGGGATAAGCATGATAAGACCTAAAATAGGACTTGACTGGGATGATGTGACAGCCCCATTCAACAGCATAGCCATAGATATGGCAAACAAAAAATATAATATCACCCCACCTCTTGCGCTGGATGATATAGATTCCTGGGAGAATACCGGCAGAGCCTCTGTCATAAAGGAATTTTACCGGGATAATACACTTTACGAGAGGCAGAAGCCTACAGAAGAGACAAAGCGGATGATAAGAAAGCTTATGGATATCGGAGAGGTCTATTTTATCACGGCGGTGGCACCGGGCTTCATGGGAGTGAGGGCGAGCCAGATAATGGAGGCATTTCCTGATTTTCCGACAGAAAATATCATACTTGGCAATGCAAAAAATCTCGTGCAGTTTGATATTATTTTAGATGATGCCATACACAATGTGCTTGAGACACCGGCCACATATCCCGTGCTCATGCGAAAGCCGTGGAATTCAAAAATGACAGGACTGTTATCGGTCAATAATATCACAGAGTTTGTATATCTCGTGGAGCAGATAATAAATGCGTCATTATATAGAAATAAAAATATAAAGAATCCGTCAGTTGTGGCGCTTGTCGGACCATCAGGCTCGGGAAAGACAGCGCTCTCAGACAGCCTGTGCGCCATGGAGCAGTTTGAGAATCCGAAAACATACTGTACCAAGCCCGGAGATAAGCACAGGTACCTGACGGAGGAGGAGTTCAATGCACAGGATTTCTTTGAAAAGACAAGGTACGCCGGAATACAGTATGGCACCAAAATGGAGGATATAGAGGCGGTGCTTGCAAAGGGACACTTTGTCGTGATGCCGCTTGACATGTGCGGCGCCATTGCAATGAAGCGCCATTTTCCTACTGTAATAGTGTATGTGGCACGTGATAAGGAGCTCTTAATCCGGGATATCATAGAGCAGGATTACTCAATAGAAGAAAAGACACTGCGTATTCTGTCGATAGATGCAGAGAAACGCAACCGCCAGATATGTGACTATGCTGTAAATAACATGGATGTTGGTGCAGCTACTAGAGAGCTTTCTGATGTTTTGGAAAACAATTGCTTATAAAATATATTTATAGCAAGCTCTTAGTTATAAGTATTAACACTTTTCCTAGAAAGATGATATGATATGATTAGTTCAAGGGAACAGCATCCCGGAATTAAAATTAAAAACAAATAACATTAACATATCATTAATAGGAGGATATTAATATGAGCAAGAAACATTATGCAGACAGAAATTTAAAATTTGAGACATTACAGTTACATGTAGGACAGGAAACACCTGATCCGGTTACAGATGCGAGAGCAGTTCCAATCTACCTTACTTCATCATATGTGTTCCATAACAGTGAGCATGCTGCAGACAGATTCGGACTCAGAGATGCAGGAAATATCTATGGCAGACTGACAAACCCTACAGAGGATGTATTCGAGAGAAGAATTGCAGCACTCGAGGGTGGCGTGGCAGCACTTGCTGTTGGTTCCGGAGCAGCGGCACTCACATATGCTTTCCAGGCAGTAGCACACGCAGGCGACCATATCGTTGCAGCAAAGAATATCTACGGCGGTACATACAATCTCTTGGCACACACACTTCCTGATTACGGAATTGAGGCTACATTCGTAGATCCATTCGATTATGATGGAATCAAGGCTGCCATCAAAGAGAACACAAAAGCTATTGAAATCGAGACACTCGGAAATCCAAACTCAGAGGTAGTAGATATCGAAAAAATTGCAAATATCGCTCATGAGGCAGGAATCCCACTTATCGTAGATAATACCTTTGCTACACCATATCTTGTCCGTCCGATTGAGTACGGTGCTGATATCGTGGTTCACTCAGCAACAAAGTTCATCGGTGGACACGGAACAACAATTGGTGGAGTTATAATTGACAGCGGTAAATTCGACTGGACACAGAATGATAAATGGCCATGGCTTGTAGAGCCAAACGTATCATACCACGGAGTAAGCTTTGCAAAGGATTGCGCACCGGCAGCATTTGCGACATATATCAGGGCAATTTTACTTCGTGATACAGGAGCAACAATTTCGCCTGTTCATTCATTTATCTTCCTTCAGGGACTTGAGACACTTTCGCTTCGTGTGGAGCGTCATGTTGAGAATGCACTCAAGGTAGTTCAGTACTTAAAGGA
>OLQV01000682.1_pt1 | contig 28954 bp, 23 predicted proteins | sample 1672371 | NCBI WGS metagenome assembly OLQV01 (sample SAMEA3136676, study PRJEB25190) | human gut metagenome
GCACGCATCACCGACCGCGAGCGCCGCACCTGCCGAGCCTGCGCCCGCCGCGCCGGCCGAGCCTGTGCCTGCCGCGCAGCCGGAAGCTCCGGCCGCCGGGCAGCCTGTGCAGGCAGAGCCCGTGTATGCAGCAGAAACCGTGTCCGCCGCCCCCGTGGAGGCGCAGCCCGTGGAAGCTGACGATGCCGCGGCCGACAGTGCAGCAGATGACGCCACGCAGCTCTATCACTTTCTGCACAACAGCTGAGTGAACAGCAATCAACCAGGGCGGGACGGCCGGTGCCGTACCGCCCTGCACAATTTTAACGGAAAACTACTCTGAGAGGAGAACGATTTTTACCATGTCCAAGAACGATTTCAACGCCACGATCAACCTGCCGAAAACAGACTTCCCCATGCGCGCCGGCCTCGCCAAGCGTGAGCCCGATATGCTCCGCCGCTGGAACGACATGGATCTGTATAACGAAATGCTCAAAAAGAACGACGGCAAGCCGCGCTTCAGCCTGCACGACGGCCCTCCGTTCTCCAACGGCAACATCCACATGGGCCACGCGCTCAACAAGGCGCTCAAGGACTTCATCGTCCGCTCCTACGCCATGCGCGGCTACTACACGCCCTACATCCCCGGCTGGGACAACCACGGTATGCCCATCGAGAGCGCCATCATCAAGGAGCAGAAGCTCAACCACAAGGCCATGAGCATCGCCGACTTCCGCAGCGCCTGCCACGACTATGCGCAGAAATACATCGACCGCCAGATGGACGGCTTCAAGCGCATGGGCGTCGTCGCCGACTGGGAGCACCCCTACAAGACCATGAACAAGGGCTTTGAGGCCGAAGAGGTGCGCGTGTTCGGCAAGATGTACCGCAACGGCCACATCTACAAGGGGCTCAAGCCGGTGTACTGGTGCGCCCACGACGAGACCGCCCTCGCCGAGGCGGAGATCGAGTATCAGGACGATCCGTGCACGACCGTGTACGTGAAGTTCCCGATGCACGACGACCTCGGCAAGCTGCCGAACGTCGACCACAGCAAGCTTTATTTCGTCATCTGGACGACCACGATCTGGACCCTGCCCGGCAACCTCGCCATCGCGCTCAATCCGCGCGAGCTGTACAACCTCGTCCAGGCGCCCAACGGTGAGGTGTACGTCATGGCCGACGCGCTGACCGAGAAGGTCATGCACATCGGCGGCTTTGACAGCTACGAGGTGCTCGAGCAGCACCCAGGCGAATTCTTTGAGAACATGCTCGCCGACCACCCCTTCCTGCCCAAGACCTCGCGTCTGGTGCTGGCAGACTACGTCACCATGGACTCCGGCACCGGCTGCGTGCACACCGCGCCCGGCTTCGGCGCCGACGACTACCTGACCTGCAAGCGCTACGGCATGGACATGGTCGTGCCTGTGGACGATCAGGGCCGCCACACCGACTACGCCGGCAAGTACGCCGGCATGTCCACGGAGGAATCGAACCCCGTCATCCTCGCAGACATGAAGGCGGCCGGCTCGCTCTTCGCATCCGAGGACATCGTGCACAGCTATCCGCACTGCTGGCGCTGCAAGAGCCCGATCATCTTCCGCGCCACGCCGCAGTGGTTCTGCTCCGTGGACTCCTTTAAGGAGGACGCGGTCGCCGCGTGCGAGAACGTGCGCTGGCTTCCGAGCTGGGGCAAGGAGCGCATGGCCGCCATGATCCGCGAGCGCGCCGACTGGTGCATCTCCCGTCAGCGCCGCTGGGGTCTGCCGATCCCGGTGTTCTACTGCGACGACTGCCACAAGCCCGTCTGCACCGAGGAGAGCATCGAGGCCGTCGCGCAGCTGTTTGAGCGCGAGGGCAGCAACGCCTGGTTCGACCGCCCGGCGGCCGACATTCTGCCCGAAGGCTTCACCTGCCCGCACTGCGGCGGCAAGCACTTCACGCAGGAGACCGACACGCTCGACGGCTGGTTCGACTCCGGCTCTACCCACGTCGCCGCCATGCAGCGCGACCAGGGCTTCTGGCCGGCGGATATGTATATCGAGGGCGGCGACCAGTACCGCGGCTGGTTCCAGTCGTCCCTGCTCGTGGCCGTCGGCGCACTCGGCAAGGGCGCTCCGTACCGCGAGTGCCTGACCCACGGCTGGACGGTCGACGGCGAAGGCCGCGCCATGCACAAATCCCTCGGCAACGGCATGGACCCGGCCGAGATCATCAACGAGTTCGGCGCTGATATGCTGCGCCTCTGGGCGGGCAGCGCCGACTACCACGCCGATATGCGCTGCTCCAAGGAGATCTTCAAGCAGCTGACGCAAAACTACCTCAAGTTCCGCAACACCGCGCGCTACTGCCTCGGCAACCTCGACGGCTTCGACGCCGCACACCTCGTCGCACCGGAGGATATGCTCCCGCTCGACCGCTGGGCGATCACGAAGCTCAATGACCTCATCCGCCGCGTGGCCAAGGCGTACGACAACTACGAGTTCCACGTGGTCTCGCACGCGATCAACGACTTCTGCGTCGTGGAGCTCTCGAGCTTCTACCTCGACATCATCAAGGACCGCCTCTACTGCGACGAGCGCAACGGACTCGAGCGCCGCAGCGCGCAGACGGCGCTGTTCCTCATCCTCGACAGCATGACGAAGATGTTCGCGCCGATCCTCGCCTTCACCTGCGACGAGATCTGGCAGGCCATGCCGCACCGCGCCGAGGACGACGCGCGCAACGTGCTGCTCAACGTCATGAACCAGCCGTTCGACGCCTACGCGCTCAGCGAGAGCGAGCTCGCCCGGTGGGATCAGCTCATCCGCGTGCGCTCGGACGTCAACGGTGTGCTCGAGGCCGCCCGCGCCGAAAAGCGCATCGGCAAGCCGCTCGAGGCAGCCGTGACGCTGCGCGCCGACGATGACGCCGCCAAGGCCGCGCTCGACGACGTGCAGAGCATGAACCTGCCGGAGCTGCTGATCGTATCGCAGGCGCTCATCGGCGGCGACGTGCCGGAAGACGCCGTCACCGGCACCGGCACGAACTTCCCCGGTCTGCACATCTCCGTGCGCAACGCGCCCGGCACCAAGTGCCCGCGCTGCTGGATGCACTCCGAGCAGGCCGACCCCGAGACCGGACTGTGCCCGCGCTGCGCCGCGGTCGTGGCCGCGCAGCAGGCGGAGTAACCACCCGATCCCAAAATCCTGATCCGAAAGCGAGGAACCGCTATGTGGTATGCCATCGTAGCCATCCTGATCCTCATCGCTGACCAAGGGCTCAAATACTGGGTCACCGTCAACATCGCGCTCGACACCGGGCACGTCACGCTCATTCCGGGCGTGCTGGAGCTGACGAACATCCACAACAACGGCGCCGCGTTCAGCATGCTCGAGCACGCGCCGCACTGGATCTTCATCATCTTCACGCTCGTGTTCGCCGCCATCGCGGTGTTCTGCCTGCGGCGCAACGTCGTGCACGGCAAGGTCGGCCGCTGGTCGGTCGTGCTGGTGCTCGCCGGTGCGGTCGGCAACTGCATCGACCGCATCCTCAGCGGCTACGTCGTGGACATGTTCAATTTCCTCTTCGTGCGCTTTGCCGTGTTCAATCTGGCGGACGTGTTCATCGTCGTGGCCGGCATCACGCTGTGCCTGCACGTGATCTTCTACCGCGGGGACGACGGTGCGGATGACGCCGCCGCGCCGAAAACCGCGCGTAAGCAGCGCAGCGGGGCAGCGCCTGACGCGCCCAAGGCGCGCCGGCTGCACCTGCCCGCAAGGCGCAAGCCCGACGCCGCGCCCGAAGTAAGCGCAAAGCCCGCGCCGGGCGCCGCGCCCGCTGCCGCCGCGCCGGAAACCGCTCCGGCGAAGGACGATCTCTTCGCCGCGTGGGACCGTGCGCCTGTCGCCGCGCAGCCGGTGACACCTGCCGCGCCCGAGGCGGCAGCCCCGGTGCCCAAAGCAGCAGCACCCGTGCAGCCCAAACCGGCGGCGCCCGTGCAGCCCAAACCGGCGGCGCCCGTGCAGCCCAAACCGGCGGCGCAGCCTGCGGCCGAGGCGGCAGATCCGCTGCTGGCCTATCTCAACAGCACGCCCGCCGTGCCCGCCGAGCCGGAAACGTCAAAGCCGGACGACGGTGCGGACGGCAGTGCCGACGGCGCAGCGTACTCACTCGACGACATTTTGGCGGAGTTTTCGGATTTCTAATGGAACAACGAACGATTCAAACACAGGAGAGCGCCGAGCGGATCGACGCTCTCCTCGCGCGCTCTTTGCCCGGGCTCACGCGCAGCGCCGCCCAGCGGCTGCTTGCGCAGGGCGCGGTGACAAAAGACGGCGCGCCCGTGAAGAAAAACTACAAAACCGTCCCCGGCGACACGTTTGTCGTGACGCTGCCGGATGCAGCGCCGTCTGAACTCGTGGCGCAGGATCTGCCGCTGGACGTGGTGTATGAGGACGACGACCTCATCGTCGTCAACAAGCCGCGCGGCATGGTCGTGCATCCCGCGCCCGGCCACGAGGACGGCACGCTCGTCAACGCCCTGCTCGCCCACTGCGGGGAGAGTCTCTCCGGCGTCGGCGGCGAGCGGCGGCCGGGCATCGTGCACCGCATCGACAAGGACACGTCGGGGCTGCTCGTCGCGGCGAAGAACGACTTTGCGCATCTGGCGCTCTCGGCGCAGCTGGCCGACCACACGATGGCGCGCACGTATGAGGCCGTCGTCTGCGGCAATCTGCGCGACGATGCCGGCACGGTCGACGCGCCCATCGGCCGCCACCCGACGGACCGCAAGCGCATGGCAGTGACGCAAAAAAACGCCCGCCGCGCCGTCACGCACTGGTCGGTCATCGCGCGCTACAACGGCTACACGCACATCCGCTGCGAGCTGGAGACCGGCCGCACGCACCAGATCCGCGTGCACATGGCGCACATCGGCCACCCCCTGCTCGGCGACCTCGTCTACGGGCATAAGCGGCCGGAAAAGGGGCTGAGCGGACAGTGCCTGCACGCGCGCGCGCTGCGCTTCATCCACCCGCGCACGGGCGAGCCCGTGACGTTCACCTGCCCGCTGCCGGAGTATTTTCAGGACGTGCTGGCGCGTCTCGGCGCGCCCATCGGCTGATCGGAAAGGAGCATTTTCATGCGCAGAGCAGATCGCGAGATCACAGATTTTGACGAACTCATCGCCGTCATGCGCGGGTGCGACGTGTGCCGCCTCGCCCTGCATGACGAGCCGTATCCCTACATCCTGCCGCTGAACTTCGGCCTTGAAGTCGACGGCAAGACCGTCCGGCTGTACTTTCACGGCGCGGATACCGGCACAAAGTACGACCTCATCGCCAGAAACCCGAACACATCGTTCGAGATGGACCGCGGCCATGGCCTCATCCTCGACGACGAGCACGGCAACTGCACCATGACGTACGAGAGCGTCATCGGTCAGGGGCGCATCACCGTCGTGCCGGACAGCGGCAAGGAGCACGCGCTGCGTGTGCTCATGGCGCAGTACCGCGCACCGGACTTTCCGTTTTCCACGGCGGTCATCCCGCGCACGACCGTGCTGTGCCTGACTGTCGAGCACATGACCGGCAAGCGCCGGGTGAAAAAGCGCGGCTGAGCGCACTCCCCCAAATACAAGACCAGCCCCCGCAGGCAATGCCTGCGGCGGCTGGTCTTTTGTCATACTGCCGAAAATCAGCGGATGAAATTGGTGAATATGCGCACTTCCGTCTCCGGGCGCGCAATGCCCGCCGCGTCACCGGCGGCTCGCAACACCGCCGGCAGGCTATTTGGCGTTTGCTCTGCCCCAAAAGAAAATCAGGAAATGTCAAACAGAAAAAGGTGAAATGGGTGAACACGCAGCAAGAGAGACTGCGCGGAGAGAAAAGGATCCGGGGCAAAGCAAAGGAACACGCTCAGAGCCCGCGAACAAACGTCTCGAAATCCGTGCCATCCGGCACGAGGCCGAACTGCACAGCATAACCGACCAGTTCCTTGGCCAGCGCCTCGCTGACATCATAGCCGTCGCACATATACCGCTGATAGCGCTTATATTCCAGCTCGCCGGGCATGAGGATCTCCTGCACACCTTCGGCCTTGCGGCTGCCCTTGATGGAGCGGATATATGCATCGACATTGGCCTTGAAGGTCTCGACCGGCATGAATTTTTCCACATCGACGAGAATCATGGCAAAACCGGTGTTTTCGTGCTCGCCCTTATTCGGCGCGCCGATACCGGCGCCGTAATTTGCCCCGGCCAGCAACGCAGCGAATGCCTCGATCATGACGGCCAGCCCGTAGCCCTTCGGGCCCGCAATGGGCACGACCGTTTTTGCCTTGGCGGCATCTGTCGTCGGCGCACCGTTTTCATCCAGCGCCCAGCCGGCGGGTATGGGCTTACCCTCGCGCGCCGCTGCCTGGATCTTACCCATGGCGGTGATGGTCGTAGAGATGTCGAGGATCAGCTGGAGCTCCTCCCCGGCGGGCACGGCCACGATGATCGGGTTTGTGCCGAGCAGACTGTCAGCCCCTCCGAACGGCGCGACGCACTTAATCGTGTTGCAGCAAAACAGCGCCATGAGGTTGTCCTTCGCAGCCATCTCGGCATAGAAGCTGCCGCAGCCAATATTGGAAGCCTTGCGGCCGGTGGCGATGACGATGCCATGCTCTTTGGCGCGCGGCGCCATCTGGCGGTAGACGTGCGTCAGGGACACGACGCCGCAGCCGTTGTCGCAGTCATAGGCGACGGTCGAGCCGGTATCATTCGCGATGGTCAGCGCCGCGTCCGGCTTCATGGCTCCGTTGGCGAAGCGCTTGAGATAGTTGGAAAAGCGGGACAGCCCGTGGGAATAGATGCCGGTAAAATCGGAATGGGCAACGGAGGAACCGAGGATCTCCGCGTCCTCCGCGGGCATGCCCTGCGCGGACAGCAGCGCCTTGCACAGCTGCATTTCCTGCGCAAATGTGACCTTCATACTCAGCTCTCCAGCGCATGGTAGCCGGCCTCAAAGGCGGCCACATTCTTGGCCTCGAATTTGCTCTTGCCCTTCTTGCGGAACATATCGTTCATGCCTTCAACGCCCTCGTCGTGCGTGAAGTCGCCGAGGATGCGGGTAATGGCGCCGATCATGACGATGTTCGCGCCCTTAGCATTCTGGACGCTGTCGGCCAGATAATTGCAGTGCACGCTGACGACCTGAATGTCGTCGCGAACGTTCGTGTCCTCGGTCATCATGTCGGCATTGACGAGAATGATACCGCCGGGCTTGACCATGCCGACAAATTTCTTGAACGACGGCGTGTTCATGGCCAGGACCAGGTCCGGCTTCTGCTGGCCGGGGTTGGTGATCTTCTCCGGGCCGTACTTGACGGTGCAGTTGGCTGTGCCGCCACGCTGGGCCGCACCATAGGCCGGCATCCAGGTAGCGTGAAAGCCTTTATACAGCGCGATCTGAGACACGATCAGACCTGCGGTCAGGACGCCCTGTCCGCCGAAACCTGCAAAAACAATTTCTCTCATGCTCATTCTCCTCTCTTCTTGATCTCGCCGAGCGAATAGTAGGGGATCACTTCATCCGCGAGGCGCTGTTTCGCGTCGATGGGGTTGAGATTCCAGTTTGTCGGGCAGGAGCACATGACCTCGACCATGGAGTAGCCCTCGCCGTTGAGCTGGGCCTCGATGGCGTTTTTGATATAGCCCTTGAGCCGGTTGATCTCGGCCGGCGTCGTCACGGCACCACGCGCGACATAGGCGGGCGTGAAGCTGTATGCGATCAGTTCCGGTACCTTGATCGGGATGCCGGTCATCGCGCAGTCGCGGCCCTTGGGAGAGGTGGCCGTCTTCTGGCCGGGCATGGTGGTCCATGCCATCTGGCCGCCGGTCATGCCGAAGTTGCCGTTGTTGATGGTAAACACGCAGATATTCTCGTTGCGGTAGGCAGCGTTGAGCGTCTCGGCCAGGCCGATGTTGTACGCATCGCCGTCGCCCTGATAGGAAAAGACAAACTTGTCCGGTTCCGCTCTGCGGATGCCGGTCGCGACCGCGGCCGCTCTGCCGTGCGGGGACTGCACGAGGTCCACATTGATGCCGCTCTTGAGATGGCAGCTGCAGCCAACGCCGATGGCCGCAATGGTCTTCTTGTCAAGGCCGTATTCCTCCAGGCATTCACAAATCAGCCGCAGCAGCACACCGTGGCCGCAGCCGCCGCAGAACATGGCGTAATTCATAAGTTCGGGTGCTTTGAGTTCCTTTGCCATATCAGTAGACCTCCTTGATCTCGCCGGCTTTGATGCACGCGTAATCCGCTTTGACGCGGTCGTCCTTCGGGATATCGCAGACGTAGGGCAGCACGTACACAGGCACTGCACCCATGCCGTATTTCTTCGCGTACAGGGCGACGTCGTCGACCATCTGACCCTCACCGTTGGTCTCGACGGAGATGAAGCCCTTGAGATCGGGATTCTTTTCCGCAAGCGCCGCGAACGCCTTCTCCGGGTACGGCCAAGCCGTGATCGGACGAATGTAGCCGACCTTTTCCCCGGCGGCGCGCAGCTGCTCGACCACACCGGAGGCGGCGCGGCCGGGCAGACCGTAGGCGACGAACACATACTCGGCGTCCTCGGTATACTTGGCTTCCCAGCGCTGCTCGTTTTCCCGCATGGCGCGTACCTTGGCCATGTACGTGTCGGACTCCTTCTGCAGGTCGCGGCCGAGAAAATCGCCGCGCTTGACCTTATAGGTGCCGTCGAGACCCCAGCCGCACTTTTTCAGCTCGCGGAATTCCGGATATTCGCACGGTTCCATCATCTGTCCCAGACCGCTCTCGGACATGATCTCGACGATGCAGCGGTACTTCTCGGCGATGTCGAACGCCTCATACATCAGGTCCACGGACTCCTGCACCGTGCTTGGGCAGAGGATAATGTTGCGATAATCGCCGTTGCCGCCGCCGCGGGTCTCTCTGTGATAGTCGGTCTGCGAGCCGTTGAGTGCACCGAGGCCGTTGCCCCAGCGGACAACGTTGAGGATGACGGCGGGAAAACTCATCTGGTTCATGTAGGAGATGCCCTCCTGCTTGAGGGAGATGCCCGGGCCGGAGGAGGCCGTCAGTACGCGGTGACCGCAGGCGGACGCACCCATGATGATGTTGATGCCGGCCAGCTCGCTCTCGGCCTGCACAAACGTGCGGCCCAGCTCCGGCATACGGCCGGAGAGATATTCCATTGCTTCCGTGGACGGCGTGATGGGATAGCCCGCGTAGACTTCCACACCCGCTCGAACGGCAGCTTCTGCAACGGCAATGTTGCCCTTTACCATATCGCCCATTATTCGTTACCACCTTCCTTGATCGTAAAGACTGCATCCGGACAAACGATGTAGCAGATCCCGCAGCCAACGCATTTGCTCTGATCGACGGCAATGTGCTTATAGCCGTGGCTGTTGATGTCATCCGTCATGGCGATGGCCGCTTGGCTGCAGTTGTCCATGCAGATCCCGCAGGCCTTGCAGTTTTCGGGATTGATATATGCTTTTCTCATGATCTTTCCTCCGTTTGCTCATCGCCGCAGGCCAGGATTGCCCAGGCGATGGAAGTGACTTTTCCTTCAATGGATGCCGCGCGTGACGACATCACGACCGGCGCTGCAGCGCCGACGACGATGCCGGCCGTCTGGCAGTGGCCGAAATAGCCGATTGCCTTGCCAAGGCAGTTGCCGGTCTCGATGTTCGGCACGAGAAACAGATCGACGTCCCCGCTCACGCGGCTGGTGATGCCCTTCTCGGCAGCCGCCTCCGGGCGCATGGCCACGTCGAACGCGATGGGACCCTCATAAATGCCCGCCGGCAGCTCGCCGCTCGCGGCCATCTCGCACAGAGTTTTGGCGTCCATAGTCGCCGGCATCTTGGGGCTGGGCTTTTCGTTCGCTGCGAGGATCGCGATTTTCGGCTCGGCAATCCCCATGTGGTGCAGCACCGGCACGGCGTTGTGCAGGATCTCGGCCTTGTCGGCCAGCGCTGGCGCAACGGTCATGCCGCCGTCGGTGATAAAAAACAGCTTCGGCTCTGTTGGCACATCGTAACAGGTGAGCACGTTGAGCTGCCGCCCCGTGCGCAGGCCGACTTCCTTGTTGAGCACCGCGCGCAGAAAGTCGCTGGTATTCATCTTACCCTTGACGAGGATGTCCGCCTTGCCGGAGCTGACGAGCTCCACGGCGCGCAGGCCGAGCCGGTCGGAATTCTTTTCGTCCACGATCGTGACAGCTTCCGGCCGCAAGCCCTGCTCGGCGAGCAGCACATCGAGCACATCCTCATCGCCGACGAGAATCACGTCGCACAGCTCCATATCCGTGACGGTCTTGGCAACGTGAACCATCTTTTCATCTGCCGCCGCAGCAATGGCAATCGCCCGCTTGGGGCTGCGCTGCTGTGCCGCGGCGACAATATCCTGAAATTTCTGATACATGTGGTTTACTCCTTTGCGCTTTGGTATCTGTGCGCGGGCTCTTTGCCGCCGAGTACGCGGAGCACGCCCTCGGCCAGCGCCTCCATTTCCTTGGCGCCTGGCACGACCGTGACCGGTGCCAGAAAGGCAACGCGATCGCGGACAAGATCCGTGAGCATACGCGAATAGGCGCAGCCGCCGGTAAGAATGACGCTGTCGAGCTGCCCGCTTACAACGGTGGCCAGCGCGCCGATCTCCTTGGCGATCTGGTAGGCCATAGCCTCGAGCACCGCGCGTGCATAGGCGTCGCCGTCGGCAATGCGCTGCTCGACCTCGATGAGGCTGCTGGTGCCCAGGTGCGACACGAGGCCGCCTTCTCCCTTGATGTGTCGCATCATTTCCGGCTTTGTATACTTGCCGGAGTAGCACAGGTCCACATAGGACTTGCCGTTGAGCTTGCCGGCGCGCTCAGGCGACATAGGGCCTTCATCATCGCTGCACAGGTCGATAATGCGACCGTTGCGGTGCAGGTTGATGCTGATGCCGCCGCCGAGATGGGCGACGATGAGTACCATGTCCTCATACCGGCGGCCGAGGGACGCAGCCACATCGCGCGCCGTGGCGCGAGTATTGAGCACGTGGGAAAACGGACGGCGCCTGATCTCCTTGAGGCCGGTCATGCGCGCAATGTCCTCCACTTCATTGACGCACACGGCGTCATAGATATACGCGTTGCAGCCGCTGGTTTCGGCAAACGCCGCAGCCAGAATGGCCGAAAGATTGGACGCATGGCTCGTTACCGGCGCGCGGCATGCAGCCAGAAGTGCCTCATCCACGAGGTAAGCCCCGCCCTGCACCATGCCGAACGTGCCGCCGCGAGCGGCGATGGCATCAAATCCGGCCGGGTCCTGTCCGCCGGCCTGCAGCGCAGCAAGGATCGCCTGCTGCCGCAGCGGGAGCTGAGCATTGAGATCCGCGCACTGGCGCAGCGCCTCGACCGGGTGGACGATGTTCTGCTCCATGCACTTGGTCCGATCTTCAAACACGGCGATCTTTGTAGACGTCGAGCCGGTATTGATCACAAGAATTCGCTTCAATAAATCACTCCTTGTGCGCAGCGGTCTGCTGCTGGCCGCAGCGCCGCGCTATCGGCAGCCGGATGGGCCGTCCGGCCGCTGTTGTTTCCAAATTAGCGCATATGACCCACCCGTGTCGAAAAAAAAGCCAAAAGAAAAGCTTTGCACAAAAATTTGTGCAAAGCTTTTTCCCGTGCTTGCTTTTTCGGGTCTCGTTACAGGCCCATCGCCCGCGGGACAGTCAGCGCCAGGTGCCGCTCCATGCGGCGCTCGGCCAACTCCTCGTCCCGGGCAACGATCGCCTCAAAGACTTTCTTGTGCCGCTCGGTCATGTTCAGGCAGGCGCTCACGCTCAGCGCCGAGTAGCGGAAGAAATGGATCTTCGGGTCAATACTGTCGTAGGTACTGACCAGATATTTGTTGTGCGACGCGGCGATGATCATGCGATGAAATGCATGGTCCAGCTGCCCCATTTCATAAAACAGCCGGTCGGCCAGCACCTGATTGAGGATGTCAAAATCGCCGTTCCACGCCTTGCCGATGCCGCTGTCAAGCACGCGCTGCGTCTCACTGAGGTTCTGCTCGAGCTGCCGCCGCTCGGAGCCGAGCATCTGCGAGCAGGCCAGCCGCGTCGCCAGCCTTTCTATGGCGATACGCACATCCAGCAGCATCATGTAATCGCCCGGCTTCATTTCGTACACCGTATACCCCTGGGCGCCCTTTTCCAGAAACCCCTCTGTCTCCAGCCGGAAAAATGCCTCCCGCACCGGCGTGCGGCTGACGTTCATGTCGATGGCAATCTGCTCCTGATTGAGCTTTTTCCCCGGCTGCAGCTTGTGGTTGACGATCTGGTCGCGCAGAATGGTATACACAAGATCCGTGTTTGAAAGAAACGGATTGATCTCGTGCAGCCGCGCAATGTCCGCATCAAATTTTCCTTCTGTCATCATGGCCACCTCTTTTCTCTCTTGCGTTCGATTATAATGACCAAAAATCAACCTGTCAACGCAAATCCAATTGTTAAAATTGTTGCAATTTCACGCACAAGCCGAAAGGCCCGAGCCCGGATTGGCTTTCCGTTCATAATCTGATAGAATGTACTTATTTGGGAACGCACCCTGTCGTTTCGGTTCCGTTTTGACACAGTTTCACACCATTTTATACAATGAAGCTGTTTTCAAGCACCTCCCGGGGCTCTGTTGGGCAGCAAAGCCCCTCGGGGAGAGAGGAGCAAACATAGTTTTGGGAACGCGCACAGCTGGCCGCGCCGCCGCAAAACAGGAAAATGAATGAAACAGGTAGGAGAGTTCATATGCAAAAAACAAAAAACGTTTCCGCGGGCAAATGGGTCGCGCTGGTGATTGCGCTGCTGTTCATGTTTGCCACGAAATATATCCCGGCGCCGGCCGACCTGTCTCAGGCCGGTTTTCAGGTCCTTGGCATTCTGATCGGCGCGATCATTCTGTTCCTGACCTGGGGCACCGGTTTCCCCAGCATGATGATCGTCTTCGCGCTGATGACCGTTGACGGCCTGAGCGCTGCCAAAGTCACGCAGGCAACGTTCGGCAACAACACAGTCGTATTCCTGGTCTTCTGCATGATGCTCGCCGCGTGCCTGACAAAAAGCGGCGCCGCCCGCAGAATTGCGATCTGGTTTTTGACCAACAAACTCGCGCGCAAGAGCCCTTGGTGGACCGTCATCATGTTCTTCGCCGCAAACTACGTGCTCAACTTCGTGCTGTCCACTGCGGCAACCATTTTTGTCATGCTGCCCATCGCTGCTGAGATCCTCGAAAGCGTCGGCATTCAGAAAGAAGACAAGGCGCCCATCGCCGTGGCGCTCATGCTCGGCACGCTGGTCACCGGCTTGATCTCCAACAGTGCCAACCCCATCTCTCACGCAACCACGCTTCAGGGCTTTTCGTTCTATGAATCTTTCACCGGCGAGGCCATGGACTTCTTCACATACTGCGCCATCGCCTTTCCCGTCTCCATCGTGTGTGTTGTGCTCTTTGTCCTGATGGTGAAATTCGTATGGCATCCTGAGGTCAGCGCGTTGAAGAATGTCAACTACGACGCCATGACCAGCTCCCTGGGCCCCATGACGAAAAAAGAAAAATGGTCTGTATTCTTCTACATCGTCTGCGTACTTTTGTGGATGATGCCCGGCCTGAGCAAATACATCTGGCCCGGTGCTGCAGCTTTCTTCGGCAAGATCAATAACTGCCTGCCGCCGCTCGCAGCGCTGTTTCTCATGAATTTCATCAAGGTCGACGGTGAAAAGATCCTGGACTGGGGCGAGGCCGTCAAGTCAGTCAACTGGCCCTCGTTCATGTTTATCGCCTCTATCATGGGTCTTGGCTCTTTCATGGGCAATGCCGACATCGGCATTCCCGCATGGATGTCTTCCGTGCTCTCTCCGGTATTCTCCAACGTCAGTCCGTTCGTCTTCCTCGCCGTCATGGTGCTGCTGGCTGACCTGATGACGAACTTCACGTCCAACACCGTTACAGCCTCTGTCATGCTTGCAGTGGCGCTGCCGCTCGCAATGGGCATCTATGGCGGACGCATCAGCGTTTTCGTCGTTGCAACGCTCGTGACCAGTGCGGCGAACAACGGCTGGACCGCGCCTCCCGCCTCCCCGACAGCCGCGGTCGTCTATGGCTCCGAGTGGGTCGACACGAAGTCCATGATGAAGTGGGGCTTGCTCACCGCGCTGATCCACGTGATCGTTACCATGTCGTTTGGCTACCTGCTCGGCACGGCCATCTGCGGCTGACGCATGCCGGCCGGTCTATTACATAAGGAGATAATGAACTATGAAAATCGGAATTCTCGGCTGCGGAGCTACCGGCAGCGTATTTGCCTCCTATCTCAGGATGGGCGGCGCAGATGATATTTGGCTGATCGACCTCAACAAGGCGCACATGGACGCCGTGCGCGATCACGGCATGACCATGACCGACCACAATGGCGTGCACCATCTGACCGGCTTCCGCACCGCATACAGCGCACAGGAAGTCGGCCCGTGTGACATCTTCATCATCCTCGTCAAATCCACTGCGACCATCGCCGCCATGACGAGCGCGGCGTGCTGCATCACAGACAAGACGGCAGTCATCTCCCTGCAGAACGGTCTCGGCAACGATCTCGATCTGGCGAAGTTCGTATCGGAGGCGCAGATCGGCTGCGGCTGCGGCCGCATCGGCACGGTGCTCACCGCGCCCGCCCAGTGCGATTCGCGCCCCGCACAGGGGATCACGAATATGTATCTCGGCCCGGTATACGGCGGCGGCATCGCGGCGGAAGGCTGCAAGTACATCGTGGACTGCTTTGCCAAGGGCGGACTGAACCCCGAATATCTCGACGATGTGCGCCCGGCGCTGTGGAAAAAGGCCGCCTCCAACAGCGGTTTCAACACGGTGTGCGGCGTGCTGGGCCTGACGATGAAGCAGGTATACGAAGATGAAAATGCCCTCGCCATGGTCAAGCAGATCCTGAAAGAAGCGAGCGACTGCGCAAAGGCACTGGGCATTGCCGACGATCTGTATACCGGACTTGTCAGCGACATTCCCAAAACCGTTGCGAGCTACGGCGACTACTATCCATCCCTCGCGCAGGATATGCTGATCTATAAGCGCCAGACGGAGGTCAACACGCTCTCGGGCGCGATCTCCCGCTTTGGTAAAATCGCCGGCGTGGCAACGCCGACCTGCGACGTGCTTTCGCAGGCTGTGCGCGCCGTGCAGGCAAACTACGACAAACGCTACAAAGACCAGGGCTGAGCTTGGCGCAAACGTCGAGAGCCTCATGACTTTCTGAATGAAAAATGAAAAACAAAGCTTCCCCTATTAAATGGGTCGTACTCGTGCTCTCCCTGCTGATCGTTTTCGCCGTAAAGTTACTGCCACCACCGGCCGGACTATCGGATGCCGGATTTCAGATCCTCGGCATTCTGGCCGTGGCAATTCTCCTGTTTCTGAGCTGGGGCGTGGACTGGACAAGCATGTTCGTCTTCGCCCTGCTCACGACCGTGCCCGGACTCGGCGCGGCGAAAGTCACACAGGCGACCTTCGGCAACAGCACTGCGGTGTTTCTGCTGTTTTGCTTCATGCTGGCAGCTGCCCTGATCAAAAGCGGCGTTGCGCGACGCATTGCGATTTGGTTTTTAACGAACAAGCTGGCAAGAAAAAGTCCGTGGTGGACCATTTCCATGTATTTCGCATCGGTTTACATTCTCGACCTCGTGCTCTCGTCGGCGACGTGTATCATGATTTTTCTGCCAATCCTGCTGAGCATATTTGAGAGCATCGGACTCGATCACCGGCGTGATCGCAGCCTGTCATCCATGCTGCTTCTGGGCACGGTAAGCATCGCCCTGCTTTCTAACGGCACCAATCCGATCTCCCACGCCGTTACCATCCAGGGCTTTTCCCTGTACGAATCCTATGTCGGTGAGCCGATGGACTTCTTTACCTTCAGCGCCGTCACAACGCCCGTATCGCTTCTCTCGGCTGCGGTTATTTTGCTGCTGATGCGCTTTGTCTGGAGGCCGGATGTGTCCGCCTTTACCAGCATCGACTACGACCGGCTGGCAGCCTCCTGCGGCGCGTTTCGCAAGAAGGAGCGATGGTCCCTGATAATCTATCTGCTGTGTGTGCTTTTGTGGCTGCTGCCGGGGCTGAGCAAGTATTTTTGGCCCACCGCATACCCGGTGCTCAGCAAGATCAACAACTGCTATCCGCCGCTTCTGGCGCTGTTTGTCATGAACTTTGTCCGGGTGGACGACGAGAAGATCCTCGACTGGGGCGATGCCGTCAAAGCTGTAAACTGGCCGTCCTATCTGTTCATCGCCACGATCATGGGGTTGGGCTCGTTCATGGGCAATGCGGATATTGGGCTTTCGGAATGGCTGTCCAATGCCATGGCACCGGCATTCTCCCATATGCCGCCGTTGGTATTTGCGATCATCATGGTGTTTGCCGTGGACCTGCTGACGAATTTCTGCTCCAATTCCGTTGCCCTCTCGGTAGTCTTTGCCGTAGCGCTGCCGCTGTGCATGAATCTGTACCGCGGGTTGCTGAGTCCGATGATGCTTGCGATCCTCATCACCTCTTCGGCAATGAACGGCTGGGCAACACCCCCCGCCACACCGACTGCTGCAGTCGCATACTCTTCCGGATGGACGGACAACCGGCAGGTATGCAGGTGGGGGCTGGTATTTATGCTTGTTCAGGTCGTGCTGTGCGTCGCAGTCGGGATTCCGGTTGCGAATCTGCTGTGCCGCTGAGCAGATGCGAGACCTCCATCCAACGCCAAATCTTCATACCATAGCAACATCCGCCGGACGGCCATACGACCGCCCGGCGGATATACTTTTTTAGGATACCGCACACAGCACACCAGCCCTTGTATCAGGCGGATCAGACGGGATAAGAAAATAGCGCACGTACTCAGGCGCAGCCATGCACATCGGCCGCACGCGCTATCGGTGCTGCCCCGAATGCGGAGAGCGCTCGCGGCAAAAAAAGTGCTCACGAAACAATAAGCCAATACGGCGTGAAAAGCGCCGGCAGTGCCCCCCGCTGGCCGGCCAAAACGCTTTGCGCGGCAGCAAAAACTGCTGCCGCGCAAAGAAAAAAGAAGGGGCGTATGCCATGGAGTGGGGGGGAAAATGAAAGGAAGAAATGCGCATGGTGATACGGGAAACATGACGCGCCGGGCGGCCGGGCATACACAGCCGCCCGACGCGGAGAGGAACGGCTTCGCCGCTATGCGCCGCGGCGAAAGCCGGATCAGGCAGAGATCAGATGGCGCTCCAGCCGCCGTCCACACACACGATCTGGCCGGTGGTGTAGCTGCAGGCCGGGGAGGCAAAGTAGGTGCACAGGCCGTCCATTTCGCCGGTCTTGCCGTGGCGCTCCATGGGGCAGCACTCAAGGTGCGCCTGATTGAAGAACGGAGCGTCAATATAGGCCGCGGTCATTTCCGTCGGGAAGTAGCCCGGGCAGATGCAGTTGACGGTGATGCCGTCGCGCGCCCAGGAGTTGCCGAGCGAGCGCGTCAGGTTGACGATGCCGCCCTTGGCCGCCGCATACGGCGCCGTGTCCACGCCCTTGCGGCCGCAGACGCCGTGGATGGACGAGACCATGATGATGCGGCCGTACTGATTGGGCTTCATGGACTGGCGCACGACCTCGCGGCAGGTGAAGAACTGACCGTTGAGGTCGGTGTTGATGACGTTGAGCCAGTACTCATCCGTGAGCGTGGCCGGATCGCCGCCGCCCGGAATGCCGGCGGCATTGACCAGAATGTCGATTTTGCCAAAATGCGCGACGACGTCGCTGACGCAGTCCGTGATGCTCTTGGAATCCTGCAGATCCATGTAATGCGGATAGACCTTGACGCCGTATTCCGCCTCGATCTCCTTGGCGTTTTCATCCAGACGGTCGGTGCGGCGGGCGACGAGCGCGATGTCTGCGCCCGCGTTGGCCATCGCCTTGGCGAACTGAAGGCCGAGACCGGAGGAACCGCCGCAGCAGAACGCGACCTGGCCGGAAAGATCAAACAGATTGTTTTTCATAATAAAGCCTTCCTTTTATAAAAAATTCAGTATGGTTTAGAAGAACCAGCAGTTTTCGTAGGCGCTGAGCGTGGCATCGGCCATCGTGCCGCCCTTGTTGGCGTCGCCGACAAAGACGACCTTGTCAAACGCATCCTTGAGCTGCTGCTCGTAGCTCTTGTCGGGATGATTGCCGAGCGCCATGATGACGATATCGGCCGGGCGGGTGACGACCTCGCCGGTGTCGGTCTTTTTGAGCTCGACCGCGCCGTCGGTCACGCCGGCAATGGCGTGCTCGGTCAGAACCTCCACGCCGCTCTCGGCGAGCAGGGACAGCAGCTTGTAGCGCGCCGTGCGGTAGATCGTGACACCGACCTCCTTCTGCATCTCGACGACCGTGACCTTGTTGTTGTCGCACAGGAAGTGCGCGACCTCAAGGCCGACATGGCCGCCGCCGATAACGGCGATGTTCTTCCCCTCGAAGGAGACGCGGCGCAAAAGCACATCCTCGATATAGTAAACGTTGCTGCGGTCCACACCGGGAATGTTCGGCACGATCTGATCGCCGCCGCAGGCGACGACGACGCCGTAGGGATCGAGCGCGCGCAGCGTTTCGACCGTGGCGGGCGTGTTCAGGCGCACCTCGATGTGGTACTCCTTCATCTCGGCCTTCATGGTCTCGATGAGCTCGGCCACCATACCCTTGCACGGCGCTTTCGAGGCCAGCACGGCGCTGCCGCCGAGATGGTCGCGGCTCTCGAAAATGACCGGGTAATAACCGCGCTTTTTCAGCAGGAGCGCAGCCTGCATACCGCCGGGGCCGCCGCCCACGACCGCGACCGTGCGGCCGGCGCCGGTCTTGACCAGGTTCTCGTCGCCGTAGACCGTGGCGCGGCCGGTGACGGGGTTGATGGCGCAGTGCAGGTTCTTGCCCGCGACGACGGACTTGTTGCAGTTCATGCAGCCGAGGCACTTGCGGATAAGATCCTCACGGCCGGCCATGGCCTTTTTGACCACCTCGGGATCGGCCAGCTGCATGCGGGACATGCCGACAAAGTCGCTCACGCCCTCCTGCAGGAAGCGCTCGGCCGTCTCGGGGTGCTTGATGGTGTTGACGGCGATGACAGGCACGTGCACAGCGGCCTTGATGGTCTTGGCCAGATCCTTTCTCCAACCCTCGGGGCTGTAGCACGGCTCGATCATGGTCGGTGCGCTGGCATACACGCCGCAGGACACATTGAAGTAATCCACATACGGCTCGAGGTATTTGGCGATCTCGGTGCAGGCAGCGAGATCGTTGCCGCCCTCGACGAAGTCATTGCCGTTGATACGCGCGCCGACGACGAAATCACGGCTGACAGCAGCGCGGATGCCGGTGAGGATACGCACGAGGAAGCGGCAGCGGTTTTCCATGCTTCCGCCGTATTCGTCGGTGCGCTTGTTGGTGTAGGGGCTCAAAAACTGCTGCACGAGATAGCCGTGCGCCGCGTGGACCTCGACACCGTCGGCACCGGCCAGCTCGGAGTTGACCGCCGCCTGCACGTACTTCTCGACCAGATTGTCAATGTCCTCAATGGTCATCTCGCGCGGCAGAATGGTCGCGCGGCCGACGACGGAGTTGAGCTCCACACTCGGAGCCATGGCCTGACGGCCGCCGTTGCAGGCCGGGGGCGCCTCGCGGCCGCCGTGATGCAGCTGGATGAAGATCTTCGCGCCGTGGCGATGCACCGCCTCGCAGATGAGCTGGAAGCTCTTGATCTGCCGGCTGTCATAGATGCCGAGCTGGATGGGGTTGCAGTGGCCGCTGTCGGCGTCCACGGAGGTGAATTCCGGAATGATGAGGCCGCAGCCGCCCTTGGCGCGATCCTCATAGAAACGGATCTGCTCCGGCGTGGTGCAGCCGTTCCAGTCGCCCATGAGCGCGCCCATGGCCGTCATAACGACGCGGTTGCGCAGCTCAAGGTTCCCGATCTTTCCGGGCTGAAACAGTTTTTCGTACTTCATGAGGCGTTTCTTCTCTTTCTTTGGATGATTCCGAAACCGATGCTGTCTGCTTGTGCAGGAACGACAGGGGATGCGGATTCTGCCGCCGCATCCGTGCCTTTGCAAATATTTTAACCATCTGTTTCGCGGATTTCCATATGCATGAAACACCAAAAAAAGCTTGATTTTGTGCGGGACAGACAATCCCGCCGCTGTGCACAACGATCCTGCCCGTTGCCGAAACGGCCGCCGTTGTGTGCCGTGCACAACGACCCGCCGCCTTTTTGTCACACAGCACAACGGCGGCAGTTGCGCCTGCACCCCTGCGTGTAGTATAATTGAGTTAAATATTTTTTTAACAATTTTAGTATATCCGAGGAGGCACGACCTTGAAATTTTCCGAACTGATCACAAAGCTGCATTCGGCCAGTCAGCCGCATATGCTCATGTACATCGACATTCGTTCCGACTGCGAGCTGGCGGACGTCAACATCCTTGCCTCCGGTCAGAGCGATGTGCAGGCCGGAACGCTCTATTTTGCCGACGCGGGGCAGCTGACACCGGACACCGTACTGCCGACCAACCTGCTGTACTACGGCACGCTGCCGCCGGAGCTGGCGGACGGGCTGACGAACAGCGCCATGATCGACCACGATGAATTTGCCGTTCTGTTTCAGACCGTGAAGGAGCTGCTGAGCTACCAGCAGTCCGACCAGCAGCTCTATACGCAGGTGCTGTATATGCTCTGCAACGGGGCGGAGTTGGACCGGGTGCTGACCAAAATGACCGACGTCACCGGCGACCTGTTCGTCGTGATCGACAGCACGGGAAAGCTCGTGGCCAAGACGAAAAACTTCTATGTGGACTACCCGCTGTGGATGCGGAGCATCGAGCAGGGATACTGCAGCGATATTCTAATGGAGTACATCGAGGACCGGCGGCGCAAAAACGAGTATTCCCTCTCGGACAAGCCCTTCACGCTCTTTTGCGAGCACATGCAGCGCTATCTGCTGTGCACGCGCATCGTCTACGACAATTTCATGATGGGCTACGTCATCATCGTGAGCAAGACCGGCATGTTCAGCGCGGCCGAGCAGCAGATCATCCCGCTGCTGTCCAGCTCGGCAAAGGAGCGCATCGTCAAAAGCAACAACGGCAACTGGATCGATTACCGCGCCTCCCAGCTCAACAACATCTTTGCCGATATGCTCGCCGGCGCGCAGAACGTGGACATGGAGCGCCGCATGAAGCTGGCCAAGCTGAGCTTTCCGGAGCAGAAATGTCTGGCGGTCATCCGGCCGGTCTATTATAAAGAGCCGGCCTACTACAAATCCCGCCTCATCCCGGATATGCAGGCCATCTTCGGCAAGACGGCCTTCTCGGTGGTCAAGAACGATCTGGTGCTGCTGCTGACGGCGGCGGACGGCGGCACCATCACGCCCGAACAGCGCACAGCGCTGGAGCAGTACACGCAGGGACACCGGCTGATCGTCGGCATCAGCAACTGTTTTCAGGCCAACAACCAGCTTTCACTCCACTATAACATGCTGCTGCAGACCTTGCAATTGGCCAAGCAGATGCGCTCGGACCAGAAGCTCTTCTTTTTCTCGGACTACGTGTATTACGCGCTGCTCGATCAGGTCGAGGACAAAAGCCTGCTGTCCTTCATCCGGCATCCCGCGCTCGACACGCTCATCCACTACGACCGCGAAAAAAGCGCCGAGCTCTACCAGACGCTGCGCGTATTCACCAAATGCGGCTTTAACAAGGCGCACACCTCCGAGCGGCTCTTTCTGCACCGCAACACCGTCAACTACCGCATCGCACAGATCGAATCCATCTGCGGGATCGACCTCTCGACGACAGAGCTGCTGTTTTCGCTCCAGCTGTCTTTCCTGATCGACGGCTATCTCAACAACGTCGCCTTCTGACGGCGGCCACAACCCGAAAACCGGACCGGCAAAGCTTGCCGGTCCGGTTTTTTGCGTCAAAAACGGTTTCCGGAGCAAAATGCGGATTGGTCTCTATGACAAAATTTTGACCGGATACTGTGCACGGCAAACATTGTCGATTTCCTGTCAAGCAAATATAATGGGCACAACCGAACAAAACCGATGTGTATCCCGCAGGGACACACGAACGCAGCTCCGCAGCCGTCCGTCGCGGCGGTGCGGAGCACTCCGGACGGCTGTCTGCCCGGCTGCCGGAGCACAGGACCATGTCAATGATAGAAAGGAGAATCTCGATGGAAAAGACGATCGAGAATATGGATCGCAGCCGCCTTGGAATCCTGATTCGCTGCCTGGTGATTTTGCTCATCACCGGCGTGACCAACTCCGCGGCCGTATTTGTTTCCCCGCTGGCGACGCACTTTAACTGGACCGCAGACGCCATCGCAAACGTCAGCACGACCATGCTGCTGTGCTGGACGCCCGGCGCCCTGATCGGCGGCACGCTCATGTCGAAGATCGGCGCAAAAAACGCCATGCTGCTCGGCGCCGTGCTGTTCCCGCTCGGCACGCTGACCAGCAGCTTCGTGCCGCAGTCGGCCCCTTGGCTGCTGTATGTGACCTTCAGCTTCCTGCAGGGTCTCGGCAACGGCCTTGCCTACACCGTGGCCACCTATGTCTCCACCGGCTGGTATCCGGACAAGCGCGGCCTCGTTTCCGGCCTGTGCATGGCCTTCACCGGCGGCTCGTCCGCCTTCCTCGCGCCGATCTGCTCGAAGCTCGTGCAGTCCACCGGCATCATCTCCACGCTGCGCATCGTCGGCCTCGTGTCCCTGGTCGTGTGCGTCGTGTGCGCGCTCGGCGTCCGTCAGGCGCCTGTCGGCTACACGCCCGCCGGCTTTGCCGGCTCCGCCTCGAGCGCGGAGACCCAGCTCGAGAGCTATAACGTGCGCCGCGCACTCAAGACCCGTCCCATCTGGCACCTGATCGTGTGCACCGCCTTCTTCCCGACGATGTATATGATCATGTTCCCGCGCTTCTCCGTGTACATGACCGACGCCGGCTTCACGCTGAGCGCGGCCACGCTGGGCGTGTCGATCTACTTCATCGCCAACACCCTCAGCCGTCTGTTCCTCGGCGCGCTGTGCGACAAGATCAGCTACAAGCACGTCTACGGCATCTGCGGTGCGCTGTGCATCCTGTCCGCCATCTGCCTGATCGCGGCAAAGTCGCTGTTCATGTTCTACCTCGGCTATGCGCTGCTCGGCCTCGGCTTCGGCGCCACCAACAGCGTCTACCCCGTCACGATCAACAAGTCCTACGGTCCGGTCTACGCCGGCGGCATCTACGGCGTGGCCCTGTTCGGCTACATGATCTTCTGCACGCTCATCACGCCGCGCATCAGCGCCGCGCTCGTTGCCTCCACCGGCGGCTACACCGCCTCGTTCATCTATGGCATCGTGCTCTCGTGCGTCGCCGTTGCGTCCATGTACCTGATCCCGAAGGTGGATCGCAAGCCCCTCGATGCGGCCGAGAAGCAGGCCGAATCCGTGTAATCCCGATCGGAAGAGGTGTCAACATTGGGCGTCATCGGCTGTATCCTCGGTTTTCTGATCGTTATCTATCTCTGCTATAAAGACTGGTCGGTCTATCTGGCCACATTTGCCGGCGCGTGCGTCGTCATCGCCTGCAACACGCTGCCGTTTATCGACAGTCTCGTCGGCGACTATGTCAGCGGTATGTTCACCGCCGTCAAGGGCTTCTTCTTCATGATCCTCTTCGGCTGCCTGCAGTCGAAGATCTACACGGAGAGCGGCGCCGCCTACACCATCGCCGACTCCGTCATGAACCGCCTGCTCAAGGAGAACATGAGCAATACCGGCAAAAACCTCATCGCCATGGCCGTGATCCTGGTCATCGGCACCATCCTCAACCTCGGCGGCATCATCGCCGGTGTCGTCATCGTGCTCATGTACCCGATCACGCTGGTCATTTTCGAGCGCTGCGATATCCCGAAGAAGTTCATCCTCGGCATTCTGGGCGCCGGCTCCTTCACCTTCACGCTGACCATCCCCGGCAGCCCGCAGGTCACGAACGTGGCCGCCATGACCGTGCTCGGCACGGCGGCCGATGTGGCACTGGTGCCCGGTCTCGTGGGCGCGGCGGCGGAGATCGCCGCGATCCTCGTCATCATGAACCTGCTCATCAACCGCGCCCGCAAACGCGGCGAGCACTTCGAGCTCCACCCGCTCGACCCGCGTTATGACAGCACAGGCAGCAAGCCGAAGCTGATCGTCGCCCTCATTCCGATGGTCGTCCTCTTCCTGCTGTTCAACATCTGGAAGCTCAACATCAACATCTGCCTGCTGTGCTCCATCGCGCTGTCCCTCGTGCTGTTCTGGCCGCAGCTGCGCCGCAAGGATCTCAAGGGCATGCTCAACAGCGGCGCCGTCGACTCCGTGCCCATGACGATGACCGTCGCCGCGATCTGCGGCTTCGCCGGCGTCATCACCAACACGGACGCGTTCCAGTCCATGATCACCGCCATCACGAGCATCAGCATCGCGCCGATCCTCATCTGCTGGGTCGTTGTGGCGCTCATGTGCATGCTCACCGGCGGCTCGTCCACCGGCCAGCTCGTCGCGCTGCCGATCATCGCGCCGAAGCTGCAGGCGCTCGGCCTGACGGCCAGCACCATCCACCGCGTGTCCGCGTTTGCGGCCACTACGCTCGACTCCATGCCCTATTCGGGCAGCATCCTCATGCTGCTGCCCATGTGCCACATGAAGCTCAAGGAGGTCTACCCCGCCCTGTTCGTGACGACCGTCATCGCCACGACCGTCGGTACCGCCGCCGTCACGCTCATGTGCGTCCTGTTCCCGGGGCTCGCCTGAGCCCCGCGACCCCATCCTGATCTACAGAAAGGAAGTCCAGACATGAAAGAATTCAAGAACAAAGTTGCCGCCATCACCGGCTCCGCCACCGGCATCGGCCGCGCCTTCGCCGAAGAGGCTGCCAAGCGCGGCATGCGCCTCGCCCTCATCGACATCAACACCGAAGGTCTCGAGGAGACCAAGGCCATCTGCGAGAAGGCCGGTGCGGCAAAGGTCGTCACCATCAAGACCGACGTCACGAAGTATGATGAGGTCCGCTTCAGCATCCAGCGCGTCATGCAGGAGTACGGCCAGCTCGACCTGATGTTCGCCAACGCCGGCATCGCCACCGCCGGCTGGGTCTACAACCATCCGCCTCAGGACTGGGCCTGGGCCATGAACACGAACGTGCTCGGCCTGACCTATTACGTGCACGAGGTGCTGCCGATCTTCAAGCAGCAGGGCACGCCCTGCCACTTCCTGTTCACCGCATCCATCGCCGGCCTGATCACCGGCCTGCGCTACAACACGGCCTACCTTGCGAGCAAGCATGCCGCCGTCTGCATCGCGGAGGCCGTGCGCGACCTCGCCGAGAACGATCCCGACTACAGCATGATGGGCGTGAGCGTGTTCTGCCCCGAATATGTGCACACGAACATCCACAACAGCGAGGATCACCGCCCGGCCGACTACAGCGTCCCGTGCGACCCGTTCTACGCCACCGACAGCTACTGGGACTATCGTCATCTGTTCGACAAGAACATCACCGTCAAGGGCATGAACCCCGCCTTCGTCGGTCCGTACCTGTTCGAGGCTGTCGAGGAGAACCACATGTACAAGGTGCCGCATATGCACACCCACGAGCAGATCCGCGCACGCCACAGACGCATCGAGTCCGACCTCGAGCGCGAGGAAGCGCTGCACGAGAAATACGCCCCGCTGCAGAAATACTGATTCCCGCACACAGAGCAAAAAGCCCCGCCGGTTTTCCGGCGGGGCTTTCGCGATTTCTGTTCGACTTCTATTCCTGCTCACAGCTCCTGCAGCATGAGGGAAAACGCCTCCCGGAACGTGAGGCTGCTGCGCACGGTGAGCTGCACATCCGGCGCGCCGTCCACCGTGACTGCGTAGAGCGTCTGCGGCGGCAGATTCGTGAAGATGCACGACCGGTGCCTTGCGTCGAGCGTTGCGACCATGGTATTTTCGCGCGTCTCGCGCACCTGCCAGAGCCGCACGGTTACAGGCGCATCCGGCAGCGCATCCGCTGTGACGACGAGCCGCGCCGTGCCGGTCGCAAACACATGCTCGCCGACCTCCTCCGCCGTCCCGCTGACCTCACGCCCGGCAAGGTCGGTCGCACCGGCCGGGAGCGCGGCAGAAGCAATGCTCCCCGACTGACCAAGGATCACGAAGGTCTTGCCGATGAACACGAGAAACACGGCCAGCAGCACGCCCAACACCGCGCCGAGCGCGCGCAGGCAGCGCTTGCGGCGACGCATTTTCCGCGCCAGAGCGCGTGCGATCGCGTCCGTGCCGCGATCCTGCTCCGTGTCCACAGCAGGCGTCAGATCGCGCCGCAGCTGCGCGTATTGCGCCCGGCAGGCAGGGCAGGTGTCCATGTGCGCCTCAATCGCCGCGCTGCTGTCGGCGCTGCAGCAGCCGTCCAGATACAGCGGCAGCAGATCCGCTGCCATGCCGCAGGTGATCGGGTTCATGTCGATCCCTCCATTCGTTCGATGATTTTGTTTTTGGCGCGAAAGTACGTGACCTTCGCCCATGACTCGGACTTGCCGAAGATGTCCGCAATGTCGCGGAAGCTCAGCTCACCGAGCGTGCGCAGCAAAAACACTTCCTTATACTGCGCGCCCAGCTCGTGCACGTGGCGGTAGATCTGCCGCGCCTGCTCGCGGTCAAGAAAGCGCTCGACAAAGTCCGTCTCCGCCGGCAGGGCCGCAAGCGCATCCGCGCCGACCGTGCGCGCGCTGCGCCGGCAGTCCTTGAGATATGCGTTTTTCGCAATAGCGCACAGCCACGTCTCGAGCTTGCTGTCGCCGCGAAACGAATCAAAATGGGTGTAGGCACGGTAGAAGGTCTCCGCCGTGAGCTCTTCGGCGACGGCCGCATCTCCGCTCAGGGAGCGCAGGTAACGGAACACGAGCGGACTGTAGGTTGTAAATATGACGTCGAACGTGTCCATCCTTGCCCCTCCCATCTTGATGCTTTGTCTATAAGAGTCCGCTGCGCGCAAAAGGTTACAGCGGATCTGCATTTTTCTTCTGCCGTGTCTGAGATGATCGCGGCAGAGCCATTGTATCACAGCGACACAGAAAACAGTTTGGATAAGCAAAAAGCCGCAACCGAATGGTTGCGGCTTTGCATTCGACTGGAGCGAATCGCTCATAGTTCTATTATGGCTCCAGTTCAGATGTCATGGTAAAGTCCTGCGCGAAACGCGCTACAATCGCCTCTGCATCCTGAAGCTGCATCGGCTCTGCTGTTGTTGCAGCCGGCAGCAGTGTATTTGTCGTAATTCCAACGACGCCGAGCGACGTCAGCGCATCCGCAAGCTCCGCATCATTCACGGTATATGCCTCGACCTCCAGCCCGGCCTGCGCAGCAAGCTGCATCGACAGCCGGTTCACGGCGGTATGCAGCACATCCAAAAAGACGCGGTTTTGCCCTGTCTGCAGCGTTTTCGCCATCGCCACGGTCGTGTTGGCAAGTCCATTGCTCAGTAGTCCGACCTCCGCCTCCGGGTTCGCGGCAACCACATCTTGCAGCATCCGCAAATTCCATGTGAAGGAGATCCACACGGCGCGATCCGTCATCCCCGCCTCCTCCACGAGCTGCATGAGCGTCTGCACCTGCTCCGTCGTCATGCGGGACTTCAGCTCGATATAGGGTGTCACATCCGCTTCCCGGCAGAACGCGATCCACTCCCGGAATGTGGGGATTCTGGTCCCCCGGTATGCCTCACCCGCCGCAATGCCGAAATCATACTGAAGCAGCTCCTCATATGTCATGAACTGGATCGACTTCACGCCAACGATTTTACTGCCGTCAGCATTGCGCGCTGTAGCGTTGATCGTGCTGTCATGGCACAAAACTGCCACGCCGTCCTTTGTGAAGTGGACGTCCGATTCCAAGAACTGATAGCCAGCCTCCGCCGCCGCCGCAAAGGCCGGCATCGTATTTTCCGGTGCCTGCACATGATAACCCCTGTGCGCAACATAGCGAATCACGGGCGGCTCCGGCTCAACCGGCGGCTCCGGCTCAACCGGCGGCTCCGGCTCGAGCGCATCTTTTAAAACCGCAAGCAGATTTTTGAAAATCTGTGCCGCCTCACAGCGACGAGCCGCCACGTTCGGAGCGAAAAGATTATCGCCCACACCGCAAACGATCCCCGCGCTGCGGCACACATACACCGATTCCTTTGCCCACTCGGCAATCTGCGCATCATCCGCAAATTGCGCAGACGGTACGGTTTGGAGAGAAACGTCCTTCCAAACCAAATAACGGTGCACAATCGTGCAGATTTCCTGACGACTGATGCCGCGTTCCGGTTCAAACACGGAATCCGAAACGCCTGCAACGATTCCGCTGCGCGCAGCCCAGCCGACATAGCCCGCATAATAGGCATCCTCCGGAACGTCCATAAAACCAGAAGCGTCAGCCTGTGTCGGGTCGATATTTTCCACCCGGCCAAGAACCGTCACAAACATACCGCGGGTCATAGATAGATCCGGTGAAAAGGTGGTCGGAGATGTTCCCTGGAACAGTCCCTGCTCTGCGCAGGTCTGTACCGCAGGCGCGTACCATGCGTCCGCCGGTACATCTGCAAACCCAGCAAACGCAGCCGCCGGCACAGCGCCCAGCAGCAAAACCACCGCAAGCAGCATGACCAGCTTAGGCCAAAAATGTCTTCTCATAGCGCAGTCCCCCCGTTTCTTGATTCTTCCACCAGTATACTTATTCTTGAAAAAATGTCAAGAGAACTGCGCCCAGATCACCATGCAATAGATAGCAAAAGACCGCAGTCAAATGACTGCGGTCTTCTGTGTTGGCATTGACCTATCTTCCCGGTCCGTCTCCAGACAAGTATTGTCGGCAC
>OLQV01000683.1_pt1 | contig 28929 bp, 26 predicted proteins | sample 1672371 | NCBI WGS metagenome assembly OLQV01 (sample SAMEA3136676, study PRJEB25190) | human gut metagenome
TACTATTTTTAAATATAAAAAACTAAGGTTTTTAGCCTTAGTCAATATTAATTAGTTTTTTAGTAGATTCTTTTTCTTCTTTAGGAACAACAATTTTTAATGTACCATCTTTAAATTCTGCAGAGATTTTACTTTCATCAACATCTCCAAGATAAAATGACCTTTCACATTTTTCATAGAATTTTCTTTCACGATGAATATATTTTTTCTTGTTATGTTCTTCTTTATTTGAATGTTTTTCAGCAACTATTTTAAGGTTTCCTTTATCACATTCAATTTTAATATCCTCTTTCTTGAATCCTGGAACATCTACTTCGATGAAATATTTTCCATCCTCTTCATAAATGTCACATATCATTTTATTGTTTTCCTTACTTGGAGTTAAATCATCTAAAAAATCATCTAAAAATATTCTACTTGGTAACATACCATATCATCTTCCTTTCATACTTACATTATATTACTATACCTAGCACTTGTCAATAGAAAGTGCTAATATTTTTAATATTTTTTTCTTATATTGATATTTTGGCTAATATATGCTAATATATACATTAAATTTATGGGGGAAATATGGAAAAATTTATTACATTTGGTACAAAAAATATAAATTCATCAATTTTTAGGGATATTGTTCCCTTTAATACTAAACCATATGGTGGACTTTGGCTTACAAAATATACTGAAATAAATGCCAATGAATGGCTTATGTTTCTCGAAGAACATCCAAGTGTATTTTTTCAAAAATTTAATGGTGAAGCCTCAATTATAGAATTAAATAATAACGCTAATATCTTATATATTAATAATGTAAAAGATTTTAATGAAGCTTATAATAAATACCCAAGTAATAATAAAGATAAAAAAATACTGGATTATGAACAAATTGCAATAGATTATGATGGTTTCTACATAAGTTCAATGGTAATATACTCTGTTGGCTACGAAGACTATTGTATATCTAGTTTAATACTATTTAATCCATACGTAATAAAAAAATATACCCCAGTTGATGTAACATATTACAAATCTGAATATTTTTTAGAATATGAAATAGCACATGAATATGAAGAAAGATTTATTACAAATGTAAATGAAAAATTTATAGAATTATATAATATAGTTAAGGAAAATTTTTATGTTTACATTAATAAATTAAATTTAACCTTGTTAAATGAAAAAGATTATTTATTTCTTTTAAATATTATTGATAAATTTGTAGAAAACTTTTTAATATTTTATGAAAATGAAATAAATGCTATTTTAAAAGAAAAAGATTTTGAGTTTATTAGTAAAAACACCTTAATAAAAGGAATATCTCATAAACTATATAGTGAAACGTTTAAACTTTATGAAGGAAAAGAAAGGAAATAAAAAATGAAATATTATTTAGCTATAGATCAAACAAGAAGTACAAACGAAGATAAATCTGATAGGTATAAGACAATCAAATTAGAAAGTATATTAAATTTTAAACTTGATAGTATTGATGGTATAACAAATTTTACAGGAAGATATGAAAATGAAGCAAACCTATTTGCATATCTTGCTAAATTTAATTTAGTGGATGCAAAAGATGCCTCAAAACATTTTTGTATTTGTTATAAAAGTCCAAAAAGAAATGGAATCGAGGGAAAATGGAATAAATGTGGCAAAAGAGTGCAAGGACAAAGTGATATTCTATTTAAGGGTGAAGCAATTTTATTTAACCCACCATCACTAATAAATCACTTACTAAGCATGCAAATTAATAATATGACATTTACTTCATATGATAATTTAAATGAAAATGAAAAAATTAATTTATCTATATTACAAATGATTTCAAAAGAACTTTTAACAAATGATTTTTACAAATATGATGATATTTATGAAAGTGCTTATGGCCTACTTAACTATGTAAAAGATATTAAAAATGGTTATGTAAATAATAAATATTATTTTAAATATGTGTCCCTTTTAGTTGAACATCTATCATTTAGATATGATAAATTTGATACAGATAAAGTAAAACCACTTAAAAATAAAGATGGAGTAACCTATCTTAACAAAAGACATTTATATGAATTTGTTATTTATCTAGTACATCTAGAAAGAGAATTTAATAAATCTTTAGAAAACAAAAAACAAGTAGCAAATACTTATGAAGAAAATACTCAATTATCATTTTTTTAAATTTATTTTAAAAATTTGATTTTTTTTTGCAAAAATTATGATATTATATATATGATAGAAAGGGATTGAAAATGAATAATGAAACTATAAATGACACTCAAAATAATGTAGAAAATTTAGATATAACTCCACCACTTGTTCCAAATCAAAATATTGAAGTATATAAACCAGAACCTAAAAAGAAAAAAAGTGTTTTTGGTATTATATTTTCTATAATTGGAATACTTTTAATAACTGGTGCTTTAGGAATATGTTTTTACTACCTATTTATATTTAATAAAAATGGTGAAGAAGTATATAAATCTGTTATAAGTAAAGGATATAATTACCTTGATATTATATATAATAAAGCAAATAATTATTTAGACTTTAAAATAGATAAACCAATTAGTTTTATTGGAAATATGAATTTAAATCATAATAATACTGATTATTTATATAACTTTGAATGTGATTTAGATTATGAAAATGAAAAAATGGCTTATGCACAAACAATATATAAAAACAATAACGAGCTTAACAATTTAATATATAATTATGAAAATAAGGGTTCATATTTACTACTTAAAAAAGTTAATAACTACCCTATTAAAATAGATAATAAAAATTTATTTGAACATAAAGATTATATACCATTAAATGATTATTACTACTTAATTAATTCATTTAAAACATACTTATTTAATAGTTTTAATACAGATGATTTTGATATAATATTTGATATAAGTAAAGAAAATAATAAATATATTTTTAAGAAAAAAGTTACATTTTTACTTCAAAATGTTACATTTGATAATATGTTATCTAGTATAAATAATAACATTCAAAATGATGAAAAATTTATGGAAATATTATTTAAAATATTACAAAAGAAAAATAACTATCCAAATGGATATAATATGGACAACGCAAAAGATTATTTAAATAAATTAGCAAAGAATTTAATTAAAGAATATGATGGTAATATAGGAGTTAATATATACACTGATTTACTTGGTAAAAATATTAAAGAAATTGAAGTTTACCATGAAGGTGATAATCTATTTACTTATAAAAATAATACCTTTGAATTTAATTTAAATCATAATGAAAAAAAATATAATGTAACATATTCAAATAATACTATTAAAGTTAAAGGCTATGAAATAAAAATAAATGAATTTACAAACTCTAAAATAAATATAGATATTATTAAAAATAACAAAAATATAAATATTATTTTATTAGAAAATGGTAATATAAATATAACTTACAACAATGTAAAAATTAATATTAATAAAACAAATAAAAATACATATGAATATGATTTTATCTCAAAAAATTATAAAGTTTCAGGAAAATTTGAGATAAAAGAAAACTCTACATTTACCTTATTTGATAAAGCAAATTATATTGATAAAGATAATCTTTCTTATAACGATAAAATGAATCTAAATGAGGAATTTAAAAAGTTAATTTTAGAATTATTTTCTACAACAATACCAAACACGATTATGAATTAATCGTGTTTTTTTCACACTTTTATAATGATAAAATTATAATAGAGGTGATTTATTTATGAGTCGTAAAGACAATAACATTATTAAAAGGAAGGATGGTACTTTTGAAGCCAAATATATAAAAGATATTATTAATAATAATATAATATATGGATATATAATTGGTAATTCAAAAAAAGAAGTTAAAAAAAGATTAAAATATTCTCGGAAATATGAATTAAATTTTAATATATATAAAATACCAGTTAAAAAAAATAAAGAATATTTACAAAGTTTTAATTATAAAATTGATAAATGGTTAGAATTCAAAAAAAATAAAGTAAAAGAATCAACTTATACAACATATTTATATATTGTAGAAACTAGGATAAGATCTCAAATAGGATACATTAAAATAAAAAAATTAAGTAAAGAAATTATAAATAGTTATTTGGAAGAACTTAAAAATAATACAGATTTATCAATAAATAGTATTCATGATATAGCAATAATAATAAAACAAATATTAAAATATCATAAAATAGTAATTGACTTTAATGTTCCTCCCAAAATGCAAAAAGAAATAGTGGTATTTACTAAAGAGGAAATAAAAACAATTAAAAAAAGAGCATTAACATATAATAATAGATGTGATTTTGGAATAATATTATGTTTATATATGGGTCTAAGAATCGGAGAATTATGTGCTTTAAAAAAAGAAAGTTTTGATTTAGATAATTATACAATTACAGTTAATCATACAATACTTAGAATTAAAAATGTTAATAAGTCACGTAATTATAAAACAAAGTTAATAATAACTAATCCTAAAAGTAAGACATCACTTAGAACTATTCCTATACCAGATATATTAAAAAAATATGTAAAATTTTATGTAACAAATATGAGTAATGGTAATTATTTTCTAACAAATTCACATGTAGCAATGGAACCAAGATGTTATACAAATCATTATAAAAGATTTTTAAAATATTGGGGAATAAACAATAAAAAATTTCATACAACAAGACATACTTTTGCTACAAATGCTGATGAAGCATGTATGAGTACTAAAGCTCTTTCTGAAGTTCTTGGACATTCAAGTGCAAACATAACACAAAATTTATATATACACCCCTCTTTAAATTATAAAAGAGTATGTATGAATAATGTATACAATAAAAAAACTGACTAAATATCAGTTTTTTAATTTAGAAAGTTTTTCTTCTTCCTCGATAAGTTTTTGTTTTTCATTTGCTACTATATTTTCAGGAGCTCTTTTTACAAAGTTTTCATTTGAAAGAAGATTTTTTCTTTTATTAATTGATTTTTCTAATTCTTCAATTTCTTTTTGAATATCTTCCTCGGAAACTTTATTTTTAACTTCAAAATATAATATAGCATATTTTGATTCATATTTAATAGAGTCCTCAATATTATCTACTTTATTTTTAAATTTAATTAAACCATCATATAATTTTTCATCAAATAAATACTCTATTTTAACTGCATCACTATTTATAATATTATTTTCTGCTTTAAAATTACGAAGAGATGTTATATCATTTAATATTTCAGTAGTTTCTAAAATATCATAAACTTCTTTTTTATTATATACTGGATAACTACTTTCCATTATTGATTTACTTTCTTTAAATGGTAAGTTTTGATATATTTCTTCGGTAACAAAAGGTATAAATGGATGAAGCATTTTTATTATACCTGTTAATATATTAAGAAGTACACTTTTTGAAGTATCATTTAAATATATTTTAGATATTTCTATATATGATGAACAATAATCATCCCAAATAAACGAATATAGAGTGTTAAATGCATTATGAAATTCATATTTATCCATATATTTTGTTACTTGTTTAATAACATTATTATATTTTGTTAAAATCCATTTATCATAATTATTATATTCTTTATAATTATTATCATTTAAATTATTAGTATTCATTATTACATACCTTGAGGCATTCCATAGTTTATTAATAAAGTTCCAAGAGGATGCAACTTTTTCTTCATCATATCTAAGGTCCATTCCCGGAGCTGAATTTGTTGTTAAAAATAATCTTAATGAATCACAGCCATATTTATCAATTACCTCGATTGGATTTACACCATTACCAAGACTTTTACTCATTTTTCTACCTTGTTTATCACGAATTAGTCCATGAATAAGGCAATCTTTAAATGGTCTTTCATTCATAAATTCAAGTGATTGGAAAGTCATTCTGTTAACCCAAAATGGTATAATATCATAACCTGTTACTAAAACATCATTAGGAAAATATCTATCTAAATCATCAGTTTTATTAGGCCAACCTAATGTTGAAAAAGGCCATAGTGCTGAAGAAAACCATGTATCTAGTACATCTTCATCTTGAACCCAACCTTCTCCAGTCGGAGCATTTTCGCCAACATATATTTCATCACCTTTATACCAAGCAGGAATTCTATGTCCCCACCATAGTTGACGAGATATACACCAATCATAAGTTATTTCCATCCAGTGATTCATTGTTTTTTCATATCTTTTTGGAACAAAATTTACTTTTGTATCCTTATTTTTTTGATTTTCAAGTACCCTATCTGCCAAAGGACGCATTTTTACAAACCATTGTGAAGATAAATAAGGTTCAATCATAACTCCAGTTCTTTCTGAATGTCCTACATTATGAGTTATTTCCTCTTTAGAAAGAAGTAAACCATTTTTTTCTAAATCACTAACAAGTTTTTCTCTTGCTTCCTCTCTAGAAAGTCCTTGATAAATACCAGCATTTTCATTCATCGTAGCATCAGGATTTATACAAATAATTTCCTTTAGATTATGTCTTTTACCAACTTCGTAATCATTTGGGTCATGTGCTGGAGTTATTTTAACGCATCCTGTTCCAAACTCTGGATCTGCATGCTCATCACCAATAATTGGAATTAATCTTCCCACTATCGGAAGTACTACATTTTTACCAATTAAATCTTTATATCTTTCATCACTAGGATTAACCGCAACAGCAGTATCACCAAATAATGTTTCCGGTCTTGTTGTAGCAACATCCAAATATTTATCTGTTCCTTCGATTATATATTTTAAATGATAGAAATATCCTTTTACATCTTTATATATAACTTCTTCATTAGAAAGTGCTGTTTGTGCTTTTGGATCCCAGTTAATTATACGATAACCACGGTAAATAAGTCCTTTGTTATAAAGGTCAACAAAAACTTTTCTTACAGCTTTTGAAAGTCCCTCATCTAAAGTAAATCTTTCACGAGAATAATCTAGTGCTAGTCCAAGTTTAGCCCATTGTTTATGAATATTATTTGCATATTCTTCTTTCCAATCCCAAGCATATTTTAACCAATCCTCTCTTGAAAGAGTTCTTGGATTAATTCCCATTTTAGATAATTTTTCATCAACTTTTGCTTGAGTTGCTATACCAGCATGATCCATACCAGGAACCCATAACGCATCAAAACCACAAAGTTTTTTATATCTTATTATGATATCCTGAAGTGTTGTATCCCAAGCATGACCTATATGTAAATTACCTGTTACATTTGGTGGGGGAATAACAATAGCAAAAGGTCTTTTACTTTTATCATTACCCGCTAAAAAAGTTTTATTATTAAGCCAAAACTCATACTTTCCTTTCTCAACTAAATTAAAATCATATTTTGTTTCCATTTTTACCTCCAAAAAAAAGATGGTTACCAAAAGGGTGCATATAGCACGGTACCACCTTTATATTTATCTTATTATCCTTAATGCGGACTCACAGCCTACCCTATTTACTTAGGTAAGCAACTAGCAAGCTACTTCATTTAATCAGGGTTTAAGAAAAGCTTTCAGCACACTACTTTTCCTCTCTAATAAAATAATTAAACTACTCCTCTTGCATAACGTTTTTACAAAGTTATTATAACATTAGATTTTTCTAATTTCAACTAAAAATTTTATGTAATTAGTAGCCATAACATTAATTATTATACTTAAATAAAAAAGTGCCTATGTTACAGTGATGTAACATAAGCGTTCCCATATTAAAATAAAAAACACGCCTAAATCTATACTTGTATACAGATTAAAGTGTCTACACAATTATGTGGCAGCGTCGCAATGCAATTTACGAGCAGCTTCCCATTTTTATTGCATGCAAGGAGGTTTCCTTACATATTTAATATACCAATTATTTTACTTTAAGTCAACAAGTAATAAAGTGTATGTATATTCAAAAATTGATTTTTACAAAAATTTTATGTAATTAACTTAGCATCAATAGTGTAAACAAGTTTTGACTGTGTATGTAAAACTAATGTAAAGTTAATTGACAACATATCAACTCTTTGTTATCATTATAATTGGAAGTAACCGTTAGGCGGGCGCTGCCACTTTCAAGTTAAAAAATAACAAGGAGGTGGTTATAATGCGAAGAGATTTAAAAGATTTTTTCATAATTATGATAATATTTTTTATGAGTGTTTCATTTGTAGTACTAAGTGCTGCAGTGTTAATTCTCATACTTAAATAAAAAAGCGCCTATGTTACAGTGATGTAACATAAGCGTATCCAATCTATGGCAGCGCTCGTCAAGTTAAAAACGATTGCTTCCTTTTTTATTATATGCAAGGAGGTTTCCTTACATACTTAATATAGCATTTTTTTTGCTTCTAGTCAATAAATAAAAAAATAATGTATATAACAGCACATTATCTTAAACTATAATTCCTATTATTTTTTAAAACTCTTTTGTTAACTGATAAATTAGTAAATTGTTCATCACTTGTAAGTATTTCAAATATAGCCTCTTCGAAAACTGTTGACACTAATTTATCTAAATTAATATGTTCATTTTCTAAAGCAATTTTACAAATTTCTTCGATAAATGAATTACTTACTTCAAGACTAATACCATGTTCTGCAAAAAAGTTAATATAATATGGAATTAATCCATTTTCTGGATGACATAATTTTAATAATATCATATCTCTATTCATTGGTCTTAATTTAATATTATAGTTTGTTAAACTAGAAAGTTTTTCAGGAACACCTTCGAAATATGATGAATAACCACATTTAGGTTTTCTTGAAAAGTCACCCATAATTATTATTAACATATCTTTCGTAGGATAATTAATTATTCCTCTTTCAGTTATTATTTTATAATCAATTCCCATCATTAAATCTCTTAAAGTATTTTCACTCGAAGAGGAAACATAACTATTTGGATTAAATAATAAACTTTCTGCATTATCTAAAATTAATGTTGAATTTAACTCACTTCCTGTATTTGCAAGGCTCATAAATAGTGCATCAAAAGAAAAATTTTCATTACTTAAATCTTCATAATAAACTTTTGCTGGTAAAGTATCCTTTAAAACAGAAACTATATCGTTTTGAATTGAACCTTTTTTACCGTCAATAATAATATTACTTTTTTTAATACCTTCGGTATCTAAATAATGAGTAGATATACCAACAACTAGCTTTTTAATAGCCTCAGGTTGCATAAATACTTTGTTATATAAACCCATACATAACTCTTTACTAGTATCTAAATTAAAGTATTCAGCATTTTTACCATTAACTAAAGATACAAAATGATTAGCAAATTCATTAGGTTCTAATATTTCTGGTGCTTCTCCTTTAAAAATGTATTTTATATCATCTTCATTTTCTACGATTAAATAATTACTTATATCTTTAAAAAATATAATTGGTAAATTTTCTTTATCGGTATTATAAAGTTTTAACAAAACTTCAACATCAAAAACAAATGCAACTGCATTATCTTTTTTCGAAGAAATAATGTCATATTGAGTGTTATCTTCATCAACAAACTTTTTTTCTTCTTCTTTAAAATAACCATAAATTGTTTTTTCTGGAGTATAAATATTCTCTCTTTTCTTAAGAACAACTCCAATTTGTAAATTATTTTCCATACCCTATCCTTATCTTATCACAAGAATAGTCAATCTTTTTATTCTTAATATTTATCTAGTACCTCTACTATACCACGATATGGAAGCGAAGCGCAAGTTTTTCTCGAAGATTGTTTATAAATATCTTCATAAACTAATCCTTCATTTAATAAATCTTTGTTATATTCTTTTTCATTTACCATATTTAAAAAGTTATTAATATATTCTTTTGCTTCATTAACTGTCTTACCAATTAAGTTTTTTATCATTATTGATGTTGAGGAAATACTTATAGCACAAGCCTCTCCAGTAAAACAAATATCTTTAATTATATTATCCTTTATTAAAATATATAGATCTATATTATCAATACATGACTGATTAGAGGTATTTACTTTTTCATAACCTTCACCAATAACTTTATCTTTATTAAGTGGGTTTTGGTAATGTTCCATAATTATTTCTCGTTTAAGTTCTGCATCCATTAAAACATCTCCTTTAAGATTTTATCTTTGTTAGAAATAAGTTCAATAAATTCATCTATTTCTTTTTCTGTATTATAAAAATATAAACTAACTCTAATTGTATTATTAACTTTTGTAGCATTTTTAAGTATTTTAGCACAGTGATTACCCGCTCGTACACATATATTATATTTATTTAAATAAAATGCTACATCTTGAGCAAAGATATCATCAACATTAAAGGAAATAATTGCACTATCACATTCAACATTAACAATATCAATAAAAGGTATTTTTATCATTTTATCAATTAAATAATCTTTTAATTTCATTTCTCTTTCATGAATTTTGTCCATACCTATATTATTTAAATATTTTATAGCTTCTCCAAAACCAATTACTCCAGCAATATTTGGGGTTCCAGCCTCTAAACGATAAGGTAAATCTTTTAAATATATTTCTTTTGGATTATCGAATGATTCATTCATACCACCGCCTAAATTAATAGGATTTAAATTCTCTAAAAGTTCTTTTTTACCGTAAAGCACTCCCACTCCAGTTGGCCCTAACATTTTATGGGCTGAAAAAGCTAAAAAATCACAATCGAGATAGGAAACATCTACTTTCATGTGAGGAACGCTTTGAGCACCATCAACCACTACAAAAATACCTAATTCATGTGCAAAAGCACATATTTCTTTAATTGGTCTTACATCACCAATTACATTAGTAACCATTGCAAGTGAAATAATTTTAGTTCTTGGTGTAACAGCTTTTTTTACATTATCTAAAGTAACATGGAAACTATCATCTAAATCAATTAATTTTACTACTGCACCCTTTTCATTTTCAAGTCTAAACCAAGGTAGTACATTTGAGGCATGTTCTGAAGTAGTAATTAATATTTCATCACCTTCCTCGATTAAGGGAGCAAAAAAACCTGAAGCAATCATATTTAAACTTTCTGTTGTCCCTGATGTAAAAATAATTTCTTCATTATATTTAGCATTTATAAAATTCTTTACTAAATCACGAGATTTTTCATATTCCATATCAACTTTAAATGATATATCATAATCACCTCGATGAGCATTAGCACTATAATTTTCATAATAATCCGTTATTTTATCAATTACACATTTTGGTTTCAAAGTAGTTGCACCATTATCAAAATATATAATATCATTTTTTAAAATTGGAAAATCTTCTCTATTCATAGTTAACCTCCTTTTTAAAATTATCATCAAATATACTTAACATAAAACTCTTTTTTAATAGTTTTTTAGCATCATTTTCTTTAATACCAAGGGAATTTAAATAAAGTAAACTTTCTTCATCATAAGTTCCAATAGTTACAAAATGTGATGCCTCAACTTCATTAGTATCAATTTCAAGAATTGGTTCAATTAAGATATTTCCACCCTCTTTTAAACCTTTTAAATTTTCTGTTATAACATTTCCAAAAGTATTTTTATTTGCTTTTACACTTACCTTTGACTTACTAAAACCATTTTCTGATATAACATGATAATTTATATCACATTTATTATTATTTCCCTTTATTAAAACATTTATTAAAACATTACTATCTTCTTTATTAATACTTAAATAGTTAATTTTTAAAATTGAGTTATTATGCTGAATAATATTTATATCCATTTTAATATCATTTTCATTAAATATATTAATTATTAAATTATTTTTTACCTCTAAAACAAGGCTTTTACTTTCATTAATAATATTTATAACATTATCCATTAATATATTATTCATCTTTTCCTTCTTCACTTATAGTAAATGCCTCATCAAAACCGATATTTTCAATATTTTCCGCTAAATGATAATCTCCAGTTTTAACAATTTTACCATTATCTAAAATATGTACATAGTTAGGCTTAATATATTTAATAATATTTGTATGGTGAGTTATAATTAATATTGTAGGCTTAAATGTTTTATAATATTCATTAATAAAATTAGAAACTACTTTTAAAGCATCAACATCAAGTCCTGAATCTATTTCATCTAAAATAATAAATTTAGGTTTTAAAATACCCATATGAAGAAGTTCAATTTTTTTTCTTTCTCCACCTGATGCTCCAACATTTATATCTTTATGAATAAAACTTCTATCTAAAGCAAGTTTATCACAAATTTCTTCCATCTCTTTATTAAATTTAAAGATATCTAAAGTTCCTTCATTTCTTTCTTTTAGAGCAGTTCTAAGGGCTTCTGCATTACTTACTCCTTCAATTGACACAGGATTTTGACTAATTAGCATTACTCCTTCTTTAGCAATTTCATAGGTACTCATCTTAAGTAAATCTTTATTATTAAAAACAATATTACCTTTTTTAGTATAACCAGGATAATTCATAATTACCTTACATAAAGTGGATTTTCCTATTCCGTTTTTACCCATAATAACATGAATTTGTCCATCAGGCAGTTCAACATTTAAATCATTTAATATATTTTTATCATTAACTGAAACACTTAAATTATTTATCTTAAACATAACTTTTCTCACCTACACATATTTTATACCATTTTCACCATAATTAAAAGAAAAAATTACTAATAAAAGTTTATTTACAAAATAAAACTAGGTAATTCCTAGTCACTTTTTTGATTCCCACTAAGGCCCCGGGTACTCCAACTTTAATAAACATCGCTGTTTAAATGTATTTATGAATATAAATTCCTAAATACATTAAATATTTTAGCATATTTTTTACATATTGCCATCAAAAATAACTTTATCTTTTTAGCAAAATATAATATAATTTAATTAGTGATGAGATATGAATAGAGTTTTTGATCCAATTGATATTATTTTTATTGTTTTAATTTCACTTTATCTTATTGTTTTAATAACAATAGGTTTAATTTTGTGGTATCAAAAAGAACAACGAGATAAATTAAAACTTGAAAAAATGATTACTGATAAAGAGAAAGAAATTACTAAAGAAAATATTGAAACTAAAGAGGTTTCTAAGGCAAAAGAAGAAACTAAAGAGGCTTCTGTTAAGAAAGATACAGTTAAAAAAGAAAACAAAGTTATTAAAGAAAATAAAGATAAAGCTAAAGAAGTTAAGAATAAAGATAATAGTAAAAATGCAAAAGATAAAAACAATACTAATGTTAAATCAAAGGAAAATATTCCTAAAAAGAAGAGTAATACATCAAATAAACCAAAGAAAACTAATCCAAATATAAATAATCGTTATAAAGGAAAAGGACCTACTAAAAAGAAAACTGTTAAAAGAAAGAAAAAGAAAAAAACAAATGGTAAGAATAAAAAGAAATAAGGGATAAAAATGGATAATAAATTTGAAATAATAAATGAAAAAAATGAAAAAGAAACATATGAAATATTAAAAACATTTAATATTGACAATGATAATTATATTGTATACACAGATAACACATTAACAGATCAAGGTAATTTAGATGTTATAATAAATAAATATGAAATAAATGATGGAAACATAGTTTTATTAGAAATACCCGAAGATAAGAGAAAATATGTTGATGATATGTGGAGTTTATTATGTCAAGATGTATAGTAATTTCTTTAGATGATAATGGTAACCTTAATAGTGCTTTTTTAGAAACTAGTAATAAGTCTATATCACTCGAAGGTTATTTAATAAGAGTTAATAGAATTTTAAATTCCTTTGAAAATGTTAAATTTCAAAAAACTGGTTTTAATGAGTTTACTATAACAGATAGAAAAGTTATTAATACTTTAATTAGTAAAGTACCTAATCTCAATAAATCTAAACAAAATTGTTTAAAAAAAGTTATAATAAGTGCTTCACTTCTTTCTATGCTTACAGGTGTAGCTTTGAAAAAAAATAAAGTTAGTGCGGTATCTAGTGAAAAAGCTAAAGAGGATTCAAATAATATTACATTTGAAATAGATACTGAAAAATACAAACCTGATTTTTTAGTTAATTATGAAGAAAAAAACAATGTTAGTTTAACAAATTTAAAAAATGAAAAGCTATCACAGGATATTCCTATCAACGAAAATACCTTTGAAAAAGATGAACTTACCGAAGATATTCCTTTGGCTATAAATGAAAATAATGAAGATTTAACACTTACACAAGATGCTGTGATTGCTAACACTGATAATGTAATAATTGACGAAGAATATTTATATGAGGATGATAAGCCTGTTTATAGTTTTGATTACGAAGATAGATCAAATAGTGAAAAAAGTAATTATGCTAAAGAAAACTATACAGATTTAGTAAATAAATATGCTACTACATATGGTCTTGATAGTAAACTTGTAATGGCTATTCTTACTCAAGAAAATGCTTATAATGAAATCAATAATTCAAATATTGGTGCAAATGGAGTTATGCAAATTGAATCAATATGGAATGGTTATGATATTAGCGCATATAATTATGAAACTAGTAATGTAGATAAAGAAAGAATTGATAGTTCTAGTTTAGCAAATCCAGAATATGCAATTAAAATTGGATGTATGATACTAAATAATCAATATATGACTTTATATAATAAGTATTATTTAAATGGAAATATTACAAAAGATGAAGTAATAATAGCCACTGTAATATCTTACAATAAGGGTATTACTGCAATATGCAATTTAATAAATAATTATGGTAAAGATTTTACTAGTCATATTTCTGAAACCCTTGGCGGAGATAATGACTATTTAAAACATGTATTTAGTTACCTTGAGGATATGAGTATAATTAAAATTCAAAATCAAAATGATACTCCCTCTGAGGTTGTAATTGATAATTTAACTTTATAAATCACACAAATTGTGTGGTTTTTTCATATAAAAAAAGAAGTCTAATCATTTAAGACTTCTCCATTAATATAAAAATGTGGTGAGGATACTCCTCTTAAAAGTGTTCCTGCAGGTGGATTTTGACTACCAATTAAATCAGTGTCAACACTAGCATTATACTTGTCACTTTGACTATCTACATATGAAAATGAGCAATTTAAATCATTTTTATCGCAATAATTTTGAGCTTCATCTCTTGTTTTTCCAATAAAACTTGCAAGAGTTGAATTTGTTGCACCAGTTGTAATGCCCTTCCCAGCAATATAAGGTTCATAAGTTTCATTAATTGAATAGCTAAATGATTTAATAACTTCACTATTTTCTTTACCTAAATTAATATTCATTATTTTAACAATATCTTTTAAACTATCTTCATAATAACCAAGAGCACTTGATACTCTTCCCGAAGATAATGTAACATTTAAGTTATATACCTCAAGATATGTTTTTTGAATATTGATAAAGTCTTCGTCAGAAAGCATATTACCAACCATTTTCTTTAATATTTGATAAGCTGATAATATAGAATCACTACTCATATTTGTAGATATATTTTTACTAACAGCATTTAATACTTTTTCAAATTGATTATAGCTTCTTATAGTTAACATTTTTTTAGCAATAGCCATTATTACATCTTGTTGATGTTTATTTCTTGCTAAATCACTTATTGCATATAAATGACGGCATCTTGAATAAGCAAGAGCCTGTTCACCATTTAAAGTTTGTACTCCCGGTTCTATGTATACAGTGTGACTTCCCCATAATCTATCAGAGTTTTGTTCACATACTTTACCATTACAGTTAACACCTTGATTAAAATTAAAATCTGGTTTTTCAACGTCAACAGTAACTCCCTTTAAAGCTTCGACTAAATCAACAACACCCTTAAAATTAATTTTCACATAATAATCAATATTTATACCTGTTAAATTTTCTATAGTATCAGTTACACATTTTGTACCATATGCCGCTGAGGAATTAATCTTATTATATGCTTTTCCTTTACAAGCAATTGGAACGTAAGTGTCTCTTGGAATTGAAAATAGCGTTGCGCTTAAAGTTTTTGGATTAAATGTTGCTAAAATAATTGTATCCCCATTAAAGGCAGCATCATCATTAAGTTCATCCGTTTCAGAATCCACTCCTAAAATAAGGGCAGTAAATGGTTCATTTAAACTTTTATTCGAAGAATAATCATTATTTTTAATTTTCTTTTTTTCACTTATCTCAAATACTTTTTTTGTATCTGTTGCAATATTTGTAAAATCAACTTCATTACTATATCTTGATATATAACTACCACTTATAAATATTCCTCCAACTTCTTTATCATATAATGCATAAAGTAAATCAAGTTCTGATTTAAATTCTTTTATTTCATTTTTAATTTTTTCCCTCTTAATTAATTTTTTTGCTAAAACATTTCCTTCATAATCATCTTCATCACTAACCATACCAAGTACCATATTTTTATCATACTTTACATTAGATAAAGTAACTAAATATGTTGTATATTTTGAGTTATTTGAATTTGTTAATGAAGATATTTTTCCAAGTAGTAAATCAATTATACTCGAAGAAAAAATAAATATAATGATTAATATCACACTTATTACCGAAGTAATTATAAAATGTTTATATTTTCTTACACATAATTTAAAGAAATTTATAAATGCATACATAATTATATATAAGGCAAATAGTATAAGAAGGATATATCTTAATAATGTTTCAATACCTGTTAATGATACAATGCTTTTTACAAAGAAGGCATAACTAATTATATAGATGGTTATTACTAAAAAATATACAATTCTTGCTATGGGCTTACTTCTTTTGAATTTTCTTTTTAAATGTTTCATTTTTCGCCCCCTTCATAGGAAACAACATATAATTTATCTTCGATTTTAATTATTGTTACTTTTCCCTTTTTATCATAACCTAAATCTTTTTTATAATCCCAAGATAAAGTTATTTCATATGATTCATATTTATTATCATTGTAAGTAAATTCACCATTTTCAAAACTATCAATATTAATACTTTCTACAATAGGATATTCATTATTTTTTCTTGTACTTTTATCATTTAATCCTTTATATAAAGTATTCTGACATCTAGTTTTAAAATTTTCTTTATCATAAACATATTCAAGACTACCTACATCATACATACTTTTTTTATTATCAATTGTATATAAATCGATTATAAATAGTTTAGCTAAAGTTTTTGCATAATCTTCATAATTAATATTATCATTTGCAAGAATATCCTTAAGTTCTTTAAAATTTTCTTTCATTAAATTTGTATTATCTTTATCTAGTGTATAATCAAACTTAGCAGTTTTATCTTTACTTCTTACAAGTAATCCTCCGGTACTTTTAGAAAAAAGTAAAAAATAAAGGCCAATACTAATTAAAATAGTAAGTATAATTATCATTAATGCCGATTTTTTTATTTGCTTTTTTCTCCTAGTCATTACTACTCTCCTTTTTATTTAATAAGTCATACACTATTATTGAATTAGATACTTCAAGCATCTTTTCAACACTTTCTTTAGTTTTATCAACATAATTATCATCAATTACTGTACTATCATTTATTACATAATACTCTCCGGTTGAATTATTATAATACATAACACTACTTAAGAAATTACCATTAGGAAATGCTACTACATTATTATTTTTTATATTAAATATATCATGTCCCAATGCATATTCATTTTTATAACCTAGCATATTTAATATTGTTGGAGCAACATCGATCATACCCATATAGTATTTAACTTCTCCTTTTAAGGTATTTTTTAATTTACTGTTTTTTGTCCACATTATTAAAGGTGTTTTTTTATTAAGTTCATGTTTAAATGAATCATATTGAGTATACTTCTCATTTCCTTCTTCATAAACTGAACCATCCTCTTTATTATAATTATAAAGATAATTTAGCTCTTTTCTTGTAAGTTTAGCATCATGATCACCATAGAATACAAATATTGTATTATCAAATGCTGATGACTCTTTAACATATGTTAGAAAATCTCCTAAAGCGGAATCTGCATAATGAACCGATGTTAAATAATTTCCTACAGCTGTACCAGATAAATAATTTGTTGTAACAGTTTCGCCGTTTGCATTTACAAATGTATCTGATAAATCAAACTCTCCATATTTATCTTGGAATATAAATGGTGAATGATTTGATAATGTTATAATTGTACCCATATAATTTTGATGTTCATTTTCGATACCCTCTATAATTGGGATTGCTTGTTTAAAGAATAGTTTGTCATTTATACCTAAATTAATAACATCATCTTGGGTATATTGAAAACTTTCTTCAAAATACATACCTTGGTATCCAAGTGATGGATGTGCTTTATTTCTATTCCACATGGATGATAAATTACCATGCATACTAAATGTATAATAATTATTATTTGAAAGTATCTTCGCAATTGTATTATAGTTTCGATCATAATAACTTACAAATACTGTTCCTGATGCTGCAGGCATTAAACTTGATAAAAGAGTAAATTCTGTATCTGATGATGTACCCGTAGAAACTTCAGGATAAAAATTAGAAAAAAACATTCCTTCTTTTGATAGTTTATTTAAGTTAGGGGTAACTTCTTTACCATTAAACGTTAAATCCATTGCAAAATCTTCCATAGATTCCATATGAACAAAAATTAGATTGTAACCATTTGCAATACCAGTATATTTATTATCTTCTTTATATTTTTGATTTTCTTCGGATGCAAAATATTCATTAAATGCTCTTAATGCATCTTCATAACCAAATAAACTACTTATTTTAGGTCTTAATGTCTGAAGTAAATCATTACCTTGATATAAAATTGCACCAAATCTTTCAACTATGTAAAGTCTATTCCATTGTTTATTAAGACGTGAAAAATCACTTTTCTTTGCAAAAGCAAAACTAATACTTAAACAAAATATTCCCACGATTAATGTTGATAAGGCCATCTTTTTACCCTTTTCAACACAGTTTAAAAAATTATAATAACTAGAATCAGATAATTTTTTATGAATTAAATGAAATAACAAAGGAAGTAATATAAACACTAAATAGTTCCATCTAAATTTTTCCCATATTGAACCTGTTACTGTCTCTGTTTGGGAAAGAGTAGCAAGTTCACCAAATGATGCAAATGAGGTATAAAATACATAATAAATGGAATTAACTAGACCTATAAGAGCAAAAATACATACCCAAATAAAGAAATATTTATATTGCTTTTGTGGTTTAATAAAATAACCAATTGCTCCGACTACTAAAATAATGCCCAAATCAGTTAAAAAAGGAAATGGACTTTTAAAAATTCCCACAGTATTTTTTCTCACTAAAACCATGCTAATAACAGAAATTAACACATAAGACATAAATAATCTATTTGAGATTATATATTCAATAAGCGATTTTTTTATTTTTTTATACATATTATTACTTACTTTCTTTTTCATAAAACCCTTCTTATCAACATATATTATATCAGTATTTTTTTTTTTTTACAATTACCCTTGCAATTATTATACATTTTATGGTAAAATAAATTCATCAAGCGGAAAAAGTATATAACGCAGGTGTAGTACAGCGGTTAGTATGCGGCCTTGCCAAGGCTGAGACGGCAGTTCGATTCTGCTCACTTGCTCCATTGACGAATCTGTTCGAACTATTTAGTTTGGACTTGATATATAGAATCAATCGAAAGATTGATTTTTTTGTGTCTTACAAAGAAATCATCCTAAAGAAAGGATGGTGTTTATGATTAATATTATCAAACAAGAAATACCTATTGATGAATCGCTTAAAAAGAAATTAGAGTTTATTTGTGATTTTTGTAATACTACTCCTACATTTATAAATGGAAGTATTAGAAAAATTGATAAATCTAATTTGGCTTATGTTGAACCTCACAAAGTAATTATCAATAATATAATGTTTCTTGTTTTTAATTATTCTAATGATGTTTATATCAAAAACTTTGGTAATAAAATTAAAATCAATGAATTAGAAAATTATTTAAAGCGTACCAACTAGTAAATTTGTCGAAAATAGTTTATAATTAAATTAGAAAAACTTATATCTGATTTATTTATGGGCGAAGTAGTACAAATAAGCCTAGTTGTACTGCTTCGCTCTTTTTTAGTAAAGGAGATGATGATAATTGGATGATGTAAAAAAAGTTTGTGGTCTTTATATGAGAGTATCAACTGAAGATCAAGCACGAGAAGGTTTTAGTTTACCAGAGCAAAAAGAAAGATTAGAGGCATATTGTAAATTCAAAGGCTTTGTTATTAAAGATTATTATACTGATGCTGGTATAAGTGCTAAAACAGGCAATTATAGACCTGAATTTGAAAGACTTAAAGAAGATATTAAATCAAAGAAAATAAACACTATAATTGCTTTAAAACAAGATAGAATAACAAGAAGTATTTTTGACTGGGAAGAACTTATGAGATTTCTCGAGGAAAATGACTCTTATCTTGATTGTGTTAATGATGATATTAATACTACTAATGCTAATGGCAAAATGGTTTCAAGAATATTAATGAGTGTATCACAACAAGAAATAGAAAGAACAAGTGAAAGAACTAAGGTTGGTTTAGCTGGTGCTATTAAACAAGGACACATACCACATCAAGCACCACTCGGTTATAAACATGAAAATAAAAAATTAGTTATAGACCATTTAACAAAAGATGTTGTCATAAGAATATTTGAACTTTATCATAAAGGAATGTCATATCAAAAGATAAGTACACTATTTAATAAAGAACAAGTATTGGGTAAAACAAATTGGAGAGATTCCTCTATTGTGGCAATTTTAGAAAATGAAATATACAAAGGCGATTTTGTTCATGGTAAAAGGACGAAACATCTTACCTATTATGAAAATGTTGTTGAACCTATTGTTAGTAAAGAAATGTGGGAAGAATGCCAAGTTCAAAAGAAAAAGAATTCTAAAAGTTATCAAAGAACTTTAACATATCTATTCTTACAAAAATTAAGGTGTCCTAAATGTAATAGAATTTTAGGTGGTAAAGCAACTCAAAAGAAAAATGGCAATATTTATTATTACTATTACTGCCATGATTGTAAGATAAACTTTAAGGAAAGTTTAGTTGAAGAATATTTTAATGATTTTGTAAATGAACTTGTAGAATACGATTCAGTAGTAAATCAGTTCTTCTTACCAATGATTAAGCAAAAATTTGATGAACCACAAGAAGAATTAAAGAAAGATATCAATAAACAAAAAGACAAATTAGAAAGAATTAAAAGAGCCTATATTAATGGTGTATTTAGTTTAGAAGAATATAACGATGAAAGAAAGTTAGTTGAATCTGCTCTTGAAAAATTACAAAATGAACTTGATGAAGCAACCTCTTGTGAAATTCTTAATTTTACCCCACAAGATATTTTACTAAAAAGAGATATTGATTATATAAATAAAGTTAAATTAGAAAAGGAATATAAAGAAAGAACTAAAACTTGGAAAGATTATACAAGAGAAGAAAAATCAGAACTTATTATGAAATATGTTGATGATATTAAATTAGGTATTCTTAATAATTATATTTATGTAGATAATATCAATTTTAGAGAATCAATATGTAAGCCTTGTAATGAATTATTTGATGCTGGTTATATTGATGTTAAGACACCTGTTATTTTTGGTAATATTGTAGGTCAAATAAGGTTTAGTAATTACTTACCTGAAAAAGAAATTGGTAAACATATAATGAGATTAAGACAATATTATGATGTTGGTTTTGAAGAAGCAACTTATTATGTAGAAGATAGAATATTCTATTTTAACTTTATCCACGATGACAGAGCAATAGTCAGAGTATTCCCTATGGAAGATTATGCAAAAATAGATCCTGATATAAAAATGAAAGAATACAAATATGGAATTATTTATATTCGTGGTAAAGATGAGTTTCAAATGCAAGATATAAATACTGCTTTTGATTATATACCAGATGAATCTAATGATTGTGTTATTTATACAAAAGAACCTATTCCTATTGAAATTGGAGTAAAACCTGTAAAGAAAGAATTATTGTACGAAGAAGAATAAAATGCGTGGCACGTTTTGTTGCGTAGCAATGAAAGTGGCGATAGCATTTTATAAGACTTATGTAATTTTGTTTTATTACGAAGTTTTAAAACATTATGGAATAAGTCATAAAAGGGTTCTAGGGAATCCCTAGCCCACGAGGTTATTTTGTTAGTATGACAAAATACCTAGGGGGTTAAATATTTTGTCAAAGCCAAAATATATCTCTAAAAAAACAAAGGAGTTGATTATTTATGAAGAAAGAATTTTATAACTTAAAATATGGAAAGTGTAAATTATTAGATGAGAAAAAAAGACTTATTTTTAGTGTATGCCGAAAACTGTGAACTACATTATATTGTTTGTACCTATATTGATAATATGGGAACTATGATGGGTCAAGAATTTTTTGAAAAACTAAATCAAGCCACATTATATTTTAATAAAGGAGCGTGATTATTATAGAACTAGCATATTCTTTTCATTTAGGTAGTGATAAAAATAAAAGAAACACATCAAGAAGTAGTGCTAAATCTAATAGAAGTGGTTCTACTTCTCTATCAAATAATGCCATACAAAATTCAGCAGGTTTAACGAAAGTAGATAAACATAATTATAGAAAGTATGATAACAATCAAAATGATATTGAAATTATCAAAGGTAGTTCTTCATTGGTTGATGATGTCAAAAAATTATATAAAGAAGAATTTGATGAAGCAAAAGAAGAATATAACCTAAAACAAGTAAGGGACGATAGAAAAATCAAAGATTATTTTACTCATATAAGTAATAATGAGAAAAATGATTTAGCCTGTGAAATAATAATTGAACTTGGAGATAAAAAGTATTGGGATACAAAAGATAATAAGTTTAAAAGAAGAATGACAAGTGTTTATAAAAAACAAATTGAAGATTTAGAAATTATATTACCTACTTTTAAGATAGCAAGTGCTATTATTCATTATGATGAAACAAGCCCACACTTGCATATTGTAGGTGTTCCTATAAAATTTAATAATAAAAATGGTATGAAAAAACAAGTTGGTAAATCAGATGTATTTACAAAAGAAAGTTTAAGAAAATTACAAGATAAAATGCGTACCTTATGTATCGAATCTTTTAATAAAGAATATAATCTAACTAACACTTTAAAAGGTAAGAAAAAAGGCAGAAATCATGATTATCGTATTACTGAAATGGACAATTATTTAGAAATGAAAGAACAACTTGAAAAAAATCAAAAAAGTTTAAATAATGCCAAACAACAATCTGACCTGCTAGATAATAATGTAAAAGAAACAAAAGAGATTGTTAATAATTTAAAATTAGCATTCGGTAGAAAAGATAAATATGTTATAACGCAAGAATGCAAAGATAAAATCAATAGTTTTATCAGTCAAGTAGAAAATACAAATAAAGAATATAAGAATATTCAAAAATTATCAACAACTCTTACCAATGTTGACTATAATATTAAAGAAAACAATAAGAAAATAAAAATACTTACCGAAAATAATAAAGCATTGGAATTAAGAGTTAAAAGTCTTACTGAAAAAAATAAGTTAAAAGATAATGAAATTGACGAATTAAAAGAAGAAAATAATTCTTTATTTGCAGAACTTAATTATTTCAAAAATAAGTTTATAAGACTTATTAAATTTATAAAAAACAGATTATTTAATAGAAAAGATAGAGATAAATATCGTGAATTTTCAAGAGATTTATATGAACATGGCGTTATTGAAGATGACACAATTAAAGAATTAAAAGAAACTTATAAATTCAGTAAAGAACATGATTTAGGCAAAGAAAAAGATGATTATGATATTGAAATCTAATCTTGAATAAAAATAGTGGTTTTAATCACCACTATTTTATTATCTAGTAAACAAGTTTTTATAAATTATTCTTTTTCTATTCTGATACTCAAACTTTCTTCAATATCATCAAACCAAACAGTAACCTCATATCCGTTTTCGTCTTTTCCCTCAAAGTGAGATGAATAATCTTCATCTTGAACAAATCCATTTGCTTTTAATTTTTCTGTATATTCTTTATATATATCTTTTGTTATTCCATAGGAATATATCTTAAACTCATCTTCATCATCTGTTATTATTACGTGATGTTTTTCGTTTGGTTTACTAATTTTTTTAGCAACGTCTGTATTTGACCATGTATCAACATCAGCAGTATTTTGATCTAACTTCCACGACTTATCTTTGAAACTATAATATGCAATATATAATTTATTTCCACTTATTACTCCTAATTGTAATTCTTTTGGTTCCATTAAATTAAACTGTTCATCAGTTGGATAATCATACCAAGCAGAATCTTCATATCCAACTGTAAATCTTAAATCAGTTAATTGTTCTCCTTTTTGAACTAATTTATTCTTTTCCCCAATTAATGTTACGTTTTTTGGTGAGTCATTTTCATCAATGTATCCATCGTGCTCTTTCATAAATTCTTCATAAACATTTAGTTGACTATCAGTTACTTCATCTTTTACTTTATACGAAAAATTTACACCTATAATATCATATTTTGAGTTGTTAGTTAATGAAAGAACATAGCAATCATAACCATCGCATTTTCCAGAAACTGTCTCCCACTTAAAATCCTCTATTGATAAATCACTTGCTTTTAGAGATTTATTACCTAAAATACCATTAGAATTATTTTTTCCTCCACAACCTGTCATACTAAATATCATAAGTACACCAAGTAAAATAGTTAATATTGTTTTCTTCATAAATAATTATCCTCCATTTTAAAAATTTAATTTATAATTAACATTCGACAATACCATCATTGTCATCTTCGTCAGTCGTGATTTCATTTCCACAATTAGTACATTCCCAAATTTCATTCCAATACATTGTTCCATTACAGTTAGGGCATCTTTTAAAATATTTTTCTTTGTTTTCATCTTCTAACTCACCAGAACAATACGGACATTTACTATATTCGGTTGAATCATATACTTTATTGCACTCTGGACACATTTGCATAGCGTACACCTCCTCATTTAATATAATTATATCACATTTTTGTCGTTATAAATAGCAAAATGTCGAAATTAAAAGCAAAAATGAAATAATTTTCTTAGGTGATGATTTTGAATACTGAGAAAATTAAAAATATAAGAGAAGAATTGGAAATTACGCAAGAAGATATATCAAGAGTTTTAGGATGCACAAGAACAGCATACTCTTTGTGGGAAATAAATAGAAATACAATACCATTATATTATTTAAACAAAATATCAAATGAATATAATATAAATATTGATTATTTAGTAGACTTATCAAATGACAAATATATTAAATTTGAGAAAACTGAAATTGATAAAGTTAAGTTAGGGAAGAAAATAAAAGAAGCAAGAAAATCTATTAACTACACTCAAGAAAAACTTGCCTCAAAGTTAAATACAACGCACTCTGTTATAAGTGCATACGAATCTGGAAAATCTACTGTCTCAACACTATTTATAATAGAGATTGCAAAACTTACAAACAAAACATTAAATTGGCTATTAGATAAAGTTCAATAAAGTGATTTTATTTATGAAGTATTAGTAAATCTATGGTATAATAATATTAGGTTTTATATCATTCATAATGAATGATATTTTTTTGGTGGTGAAAAAGTTTATGAATATAAAACAATTAATTGAGCAATTAAAAAAAGAAAAAATAGTGCAAGAAACTGAAGTTAGAACTAAAATTATGTATCCATTATTAGATTTATTAAACTACAAGCGTGAATATATTACTGATGAATTTCCTGTATATGCAAAAGATGGTAACAAAGACTTAAAAACAAAATTTGCTGATATAATGGTATTTGCTAATAAAAATGCAAATGAATATAGAGAAAAAATAAATAAAGAATGGGTTTTAAATAATGCTTTAATTGTCATTGAATTAAAAAAGCCAACAGAAAAAATAGAGTATGCAAAAGATCAGGCGACTTTTTATGCTATGTGGACAAGAAGTTTAATTTATATAGTAACTAATGGAATAGAAATAGAAATTTATCAACTAAAAGACTATAAATCAGACTTACTTCTTTTTAAAGACAAAATACTTAATTTAGAAGAAAAATGGAATGAACTATATAAATTATTATATTATGATAATTTAAAAATAATTAAATTAGAACCCCAAAGACCATTAAAAGAAATAACTATTTCTAGTAAATTCTGGGAGGAAATCTTATTTGATGATGAAAGAGATATAACTGATGCAATAAGGGGAAATAAATTGTTCCCATGTAATGTTAAAGCATGTCCAGAATTACCAATCCTATCAAAATTAAAATCTGATATAGAACTTATGAATTATTCGATAATTAAAGGCGTTTCAGGTAGTGGTAAATCAATTACGGCATATCAACTCGCTTATTTTCTTTTTAATAAGGGATATAAAGTATTTAAATATATTAATAACAACAATTTATTTGATTATAATTTTAAAAATTTAGTTGATGGGAAAAGTGTTTTTATAATAGATGATTTACAAAATATAACAGAAATATATATTGATAAAATTATCGCTAAAACATCCAAAGATGTAAAATTTATATGTACTATAACCGATGACATTGATGTTGAAGCTGAATCAACTTATATTTCATCTATAGAGTCTATACATACAATAAAAAAGTTTTATTTGAATATGAAAGACAAGGTTTACGAAATTGTTCATGAAATTGATAAAGATATTGAAGATAGATATCTTTCGGAAACTTTAGAAAATAGATTAGATAAAGCGGAAAGAGATGCAAAATCTCCATGGATGTTTAATTATATATTAAGAGGCGGATGGAATTCAGCAAAGAATGACTATTTCCGTTTAAAAGAAAAAAACAGGGCCGATTGGCTAATGATTTATTTAGCAATGAAGCAAATTGTTTTGTTGGATAAACCAGTTGACATAGAGGAATTAAAAGGAGTTCTTGACTTTATCGAACAAGATTCAAAGTGGATATCTAATAGTTTAGAATATATGATTAAAAATAAAATAATAGTTGAAGAAGATAATAAATATAGATGTATGCATATTAGGTATGCTTCTCTTGTTATAAATAAAATTAGTTACAATTTATCAAAGGAAGAAAAAGATATATTAATAAAAATGATTCATTCAATCATTTTTGATAATAAGGTTTCATTGCAAGGAATCAGTTGGTTATTAAATGAATTTAGGTCTCATAATATATATTATTATGAAAAATATCTTATAACGGAGGATGTTTGGAATAATTTAGAAACTAGATGTTTTTCACCAAAAAATGATATTGAAATTCGTAATAGTTGTTTTTTGCTTGATACATTGATAAGATTTCACTCCAAAATAAAACAACAAATCTTCAATACAAAAATAGATATATTAACAGATTGGATTGAACAAATTAATTATATTACCGGTTATGCATTGCATAATTTGATAAACGAATTATTAGATTACGATGAAAAAAATAATGTTAATAATCTATTATTAAATAAAAAAATAAAGTTTGAAAAAATAGCTGACAGAATAAATGAATCTAGTTGTAAAGATCTTGGTGCAATTGGTTATTTCTTAAATAGATTATTTGTATTTCATGAAAATGAATGGAAGAAAAGAATAACAGATAATTTGAACTATGAATTATTAATAGAAAAAATAAATGCCAAAAAATCAGAAGTAAACATATGGGAAATATCGGTTTTTAATAGTTCTTTATATTATCTTGATAAAGATAAGGGTAAATATCTATATGATAACATAGAAGAAGTTTATAAATACAATTTTAATAATGATTCATTACATACCTATGAAGCACTTGATGATCAAATGTTATGGTCGTTTTTTGGATATTCAAACTTTAGTGAAAAAAAGCCCCAAAAGGATTTTATACTCAGAGCAAAAAGTTTAGTTTCTTCAGTAAATGCAGAAAAATTAGCAGCTGATATTTGTAATAGCAATAGACATGATTGGGAAAGATATGCAAGATTAATTAATTGGATTAATAGAGTAGATAAAAATATCACAAGGCAAATAATGAAATATATAGATTATAAAGTTCTAAATATTAATTTAGAAAAATATTGGAAGGAACCGCCATGTGAAATGAGACTGTTACTTACATCTTTAGCCGAATCGAAAAGAAATAAAGAACCAATAAAAAGTTTAATTGAAAGTAATATAGATAAAATAGAAATTGCTGATCCGCTTTTAGTATATATAGATTTAAATGTTGCAATAAAATGCTATGAAAAAAAATTAAAAATTGATATTTTTGGTCATAATGATAGTGATGAGTTAGCTTTTTTTATGTTGGACATACTAGAAAAAAATAATCACGATGTTGCAGTAGAAGCAATAACTCAATCTCTACCTAAAATTATATCAAAAATAGAAAATATATGTCCATTTACTGGATTTGATGATTTAGGTTTTTTCAATTTAATTAATTTAATTTCCAGCATTAATAATTCTTTATTGAAAGAAATATTTAGTTCACTTAATTATGAAAAAACAGTAAAAAATTGGACCAGATATAATGAGGCGAGAAAAAATAATGCTAAAGCCAATAAAACACTTGCTATTCTGTGTAAATATGCTAAAAAGTATAATAGTGGTTTAAAAAAATATTCAAACAAGATATTAAGTGAAATTGATAAAAAATATAAATAACTATTATCAGTTAAAAAATGTTAAAAAATGTATTATCATATATTAATATTTGTGCTATAATTATATTAGTGATTGATATTTGTGTATCAATTCGTGTATTGGAAAAAAGTTGTAGATACCTACGACATTGGCTCCAATTGAATACAACTTACGAACCTATTATGGTGTTGTAAGTTTTTTAATGTCTAAAATCTAACTCACTGTTAGCTTGGAAGACATATATAGATGTTCTCTTTCTAGGAAGGAGGACATT